>Ga0315910_10000478_pt1 | contig 39783 bp, 60 predicted proteins | sample EdamamesoilMG_FD_204470 | JGI IMG/M metagenome (GOLD analysis project Ga0315910, IMG submission 204470) | Garden soil microbial communities collected in Santa Monica, California, United States - Edamame soil | ecosystem: Environmental > Terrestrial > Soil > Garden | place: USA: California...
ACGATGGATCAATGGGTGCAGATCAAGACGGCGGAAATCTCTGACAAGATCATGGCTGCGGTTGCCGCTGTGATTCTGGAAGGCACTTACACCGCCACGCCGGTTACTTCGGCGGCGGCAGCATTCGGCGCGGAGGAACTCAAGACGCTGTGGGGGCAACTCAAGAAGTCCCCGATCAAGAACGTGATTCTTGATGGCGAGTATTACGCCCGGTTCATCCCGTCCACGTTGGAGAACTTCAACGTGTTCACTGTTGGAATCCCAGGCTGGGACACGGTTGCCTTGAACACCGTCTGGACGGGCGCAACAACCAACACCGTCGGCTTCGCTTGCAATCCGCAGGCGATTGTCTGCGGCATTGGCCTGCCCCTGCGCAGCGACAAGGCGAACCTTGTTTCCTCGGAATCCGTTCTCAGCCTGCCCGACCTCGGCATCAGTGTCGCGGTTTACAACTGGTATTCCAACATCACCCGGACCGAGTGGGCGACCTACGACATCATGTTTGGTGCGGCTGCGAATGACGCGACCGCTGGCGTGCTCATCAAGAGCAGCTAACCCGGTTCGCAGCGGGTGAAGTCCGTTTGATTCACCCGCTGCACTTCACCACATGAAAACCATTGTCTTGGGTTACGCGAACGAGAAGGCCACCGGGCCGGCGACTGTCATTGCCGGGCCGGAAGTTTCCATCGCGGACCAGATCAAACTCATCACCGGAATAAAACGCAGCAACGAATACCCGAAGGGCGTTGTGCGTGCCGAATTTTGCGAACTGATTTCGCGAAACGTTGGCATCCAGATCAACCGCCCCGCCGCCAAACCCGTCGAAACCAAATCCAAATCCAAACAGCCATGAAAAAAATCCTGTCTCTCATTGCCGCGTGCTCCATGCTCGCGGTCTTCAACACTCACGCGGAGGACGCTGTATATGCGCCCGTGACGCTCGTCGCGAGCGGATCAGCCACTTGCGCCGCCATCTCTGCCACCAATGTTTCGAAGCTCATCGACTGCCGCAAGCAATCGACTGTCGCTTTGCAAATCTCGCAGATGGCCGACGCGACCGGCGCGCACACCACGCGCTACATCTTCGCGCCGAGCGTTGATGGCACGACGTTCGACAACAAAGCCCTGCAAGCAGTTGACATCTCCTTCAACGGCGTTACCGCGCAGGTCATTGTCACGAACATACCATCCAACGGCGCGGGGTATTTGAGATTGAGTGTCATAACCAACCTCACCGCCACCATCAACACGACGAACATCATCGTGAAATACGGACTCAAGATTCCGTAACCATGTCCCTCGCCTCAGATGCAATCGCTCTCACGTCGTCGGCATGGAATACCATCCATGCCGACGTGTGGGGCATTGTTTCTGGCACTCTGGCGGGAACTTCGTTCGAGGGCGATGCGCAGACTGAAGCGCCCGTCATTCTCAACACCGACCTCGGGGAAGATGCCCGTGAAAAGACCGTTCTGTTTTGCTTTCGCCCCGCCCCGGAAATTGGTCGCGGCATAATCATCAGCGGACTGGGGGCAACGTGGCGAATCGTGGACCGTGAAGATAATCCTGCAAACTCGCGGGTCAAATTCGAGATTCTTAAAATCGCAGCGAGGGACAATCAATGACCATCCGACTTCTACTTTCGATTTTTCTCGCCTCCGCGTTTTCAGCATCGGCGGCGAACGTGCGGACTTATTTCGTCAACCCGGACGGCGACACCGCCGACACGAATATCTATTTCATCACCGCGATTGGTAGCAACGTCCTCAGCGGTGGAGGAGTCATTACGCGTGGTGTCCCGTTGCGCGTCACTCCCCGCAGCGACGGCGTTGCAACCAATAGTCTCAGCATCGGTCATTACGCCATCAGTAATCGCTTTCTCGGGCAGGGCTTGGTGATGCGCGTCCCGCTGGATACCGGCTCGACGGTTTACGATTACACCAACCTGCTCATCAGTGGCTACAACACCTTCGTCACGATTGAACACGGCACGAATGATGTGGTGACATCAAACGAGATCACCAACGCGCTTGGATATGTTCCGGCGCAAGGTATTGAGACGACGAACAATCTTGCAGGCAAGGCAGGCACAAACGAGACGCGGGCAATCATCTTCACCAATTCAGCCAACACTTTCGGCGGGGACGGCGCGGCGCTTACCGGGATTCCGCAAGCCGGTGTGTCCGGCCTGCCGGCGGCGCTCGGGGCGAAGGCGAACACCAACACGCCGGTCCTTTATTACCCGACCATCTACGGCATCAACACGAACCTGCCCTATTCCTCGAACCTGAACATTTTCCGGACGTTCGTGCCGCTCACGAATCATTACGCCGGCCGGCTGGCTTACAATGAGTGGTGGACCTACGGCTCGCAGACGGACAATGGCGAGGGCATTTATAGTCGTGGCTGGAACCACAGCCCCACCGGCCACATTGACACGAATTTTCACAGCTTCCTGGAAAATGTGGAATTGAACTGGGATCCCAGTGCGCCGTCCGCCGACCGCCAGATTGAATACTACCTCGAATTTACGCCGCGTTCCAACGGGTCTCCAGCGCGCGTCTTCGGTTTGACCCTGGAAACCAACTTCATGGATGCCCGCTTCAACGCGGATTATTTCGGGGTGGCGGATCCTTATTCCAACATCCCCTCATTCTCGGTGGACCCGGCTCGCGACAACGATTCCGCAGTCATGATCTTGAAGGGCATCTTCAAGGTGCGCACCAATGCCGCGAGCGGCGGGCAGGTGGTGTTGGAGGGCGGGCAACTTCAGCACACCGTGCCGAGCGGATTCACGGCGTCCTTCGTGGTCAGTGGCGTGGATTGGGACAACGGCCAGGGCGTGCGCCCGGATTTCTTCCTCCACAGCACCGGCACGAGCAAGGCGTGGACAACGACGGGTTTCACCAACATCAACTTCACGCGGGCGGCGCTGGCCTTGAGCAACGGCACGCCCTCGCGCGTGATGATGTTTGCCGCTGGAAGCCTCGTCACCAATGTTGGACACGCAGACATTCTCAAGGGCGACGGATCGGCGGCGGTTTCCGGCACGGACTACACCACGTTGGCGCAGTTGCAGGACTCCACCAACACCAGCCGGATTACTTTTGACGCCGAATGGGACAGCATCGGCGAAATCGAAACCGCCATCGGCGCAGCAAACATCCTCCTTGAAACCGAGATTGATGCGTCGTCGGAACTCGCAGCCTTGATGGATGACGAGACAGGTAGCGGTGGATTGGTTTTCAGCAACGCGCCATCAATTCGCAATCCATCAATCGCCGGCACGCTCTACGCTGACGCGCTTGAAGCCACCAACGGCAGCGCAATGACGCTGACCGCTGGCGGTGTGACGATGACGATCGGCAGCGGCGCGGTATCGGTTGGGACTCCTTACTATTTCAGTCAGGTGGTCAACCCATACAACGCGACCACCTGGAACGGCAGCACACGGCTGGCGACGGAAGACGACGTGCGCGACAAGATTGAATCCATGTCGGTTTCAAGCGGGTATCACGGATGGGAAACGAACACAGCGGCGGCGAACAGTTACAAATCGACAAACAATATCTCCACCGATGGAAATTACGGCATCGGCGGCAATCTCAACATCACCGGCTCGCTCGTCGGCAACGGTGGCGGCTTGACGAATCTGCAAAACACCGCCGTCCAATATCCGACCAACGTCGCCGCGAGTGCGACCACGCCCGCCTTCAGTTTGACGGGCGGCGTCGTCTATCAAGACTTGAGCACGAACGCCACGTTTCAATTCCTCGCTCCGTCCGGTATCAGCACGACGAACTATCAGACGTGCGTGAAGCTTGTCACTAATTCCCTCGGCACGCTCATAGCTATGATTGCCCCGGCGAACTGCCACACGCAGGGCACATGGAACGCCACCAGCGTTACGGCCGTGACCTTCTTCAACAACGCAGGCCGATGGACAAACGCAATCGCAACCCCGTTATGGTAAAAATCATCGCATCGCTTTCACTCTGTTTTTTGACACTGCTCGCGCTCGGGCAGGCGTTCACACTCTCAGATACTGCATGGCTTGGGCAGCGCGTGGCGATTCCGGCGGGTGGTGGTCCTGACGCTTGGTATGACATTGAAGTGTCCGCAAACCGGGACACGCTTGCGGCGTATGTGCCGGCCTCGGAATACGTTTCGGCGGTGGTAACTGTTTCGCAAGCAGGGACGGCGACAAAGGCGCGGGTCTTCTCGAATAATTTTGGAGGCACAACCCAGAATATAAAAATGGCTCTTTACGCTTCCGGCGGCGGCGCTCCGATCGCAAGCGGGACGGTTTCGATTCTGAGCACGGATGACGACGTTTACAAAGAAATCACGTTCGACACCCCCGTTGCGGTCACGGCGACGACTTATATTCTGGCGTGGTGTGCCGACTCGGCAAATGTGGGCTGGTACCACAATGCGGGAGTCGGGGCGACCGATATTTACACGGGAGTCGGTTACTCGGGCTTCCCTGAGAACCCATTGGACACGCCGACGTTCCCCGACCTTTCGAGAAATGCCTGTGTGAGCCTATACGTTGACTGATGACAACCCCGCAAAAACATGCTAGAGGTAAAGTCCATGAAGACTTACCTGCCTGCGCTGGACGCGACCGAACCGATCTGGGTTGGCTGCTACATTGCCGCCGTGTTGTTCGGTCTGGTCTGCGCGGGCTTCTTGGTTTGGCGATCGCGGCGGCGCTCCTGAGTTCCGCCTTCGCCGCGTCTGATTCTTACCTCGCTTACTCCGTCACGAACTGGCACGGCGCGGGCAACTCGGATCGCAGCTATCTCGCGGTTGCCGGCGACAGTATTCCTCTGAGCTACACGGAGGTTGGTGGCGGCAGTGTCACGATTCTGAGTGCCACGCTCATTGCGCAACTCAGCGAAACGGGCATGTCCTCCACGAACACCGCCGTTGCAGGCGAGAAATACGAGGAGATTTACCCACGCGCAACCAACGTTCTCGCGCAACGGCGTCCGCGCTTCCTCGTCGTCTCCGCTCCGCACAACACGATTGTAGATGCGTTCAACGTGCCGGCGCAGTCGTGGTCTTGGTGGCTCTCGACGAACAACGCCCTCCTCGCTCAGTGTCAGGCGAGCAATACGTTTCTGTTGATGATCGAAGCGATTCCGAACAACGCGGACACCCACGCCAAGCTGACGAATTGGAATTGGAATCTGAATCTTTGGGTGGCGACGAACACGGGCGTAGCAGCCACAACCGGGTTGTTCGACATCATGAAAGACCCCGGTTCGCCCATGACGATGTTGGACGCCTACGATTTTGACGGGCGGCACATGACGCTGGTCGGGCAGACGCAATACTGCCGCGTCGTGCTCACGAATCTGATTGCGGCCGTGAAGAAAAACGCGGCCTCGGCATCACGGGCGGACGTGGGCTCGGCTTACGCGCAGGCCCGCTACGGGGACACGCTGATAATCCCAGCCGGCACGGCCTCTTGGGACACGACCTTGAGCGTGACCAATCCCATCAACATCACTGGCGCGGGCGCGACCACGCGGCTGCTTTGCGACAGCAACACGCCACTGTTCGACTTCACCCTGTCCGGCTACATCAACCGGACGCAGAAGGTTTCCAACTTGAAGTTTGATGCGGGAACAACGCCGTCAACGGCGGCGTGGTGGTATATCCGGGACTGCAACACCAACAACAATCGCATGATGGTGTCGAATATGTTTTACACGAACACGACCGCCCCTTGCCCGTTCGTGCTCGGTGCGGTGGGTGTGATGACCTCAAACCGTTGGGACATTACCTCCGGCATCGGGCTTTACATATATCACCAGAATTGGAACGGCGAACTCTACTCGCGTGGCTCGTTTTATGATCCGGTGGATTACAACTCGGACGAGTTTTGGATTGTGGAAGGCTCGGTCATCAATGGCAGCGGCGCGGCCTACGCCTTCACGGACGCCTATCGCGGCGCTCGCTACTGGGTTCGTTACTCGCATCTGACCAATCGCTGGCTTGAAGCGCATGGCACAGAGAGCGGATTTGTGGGCGGCACGCGGGCCGTCGTGAGCGATCACAACATTTTTCACGGCGACGGCTCCAGCACTTACGCGCACAACATGCGGAGCGCCACTTTGATTGCGTTCTCGAATCGCGTTCACAACGCCGGCAGCGCGGCGAACTTTGGACACCTTGACTCGTATCGCAAAACCGTGCTTGCCGAGCCGTGGGGCGCGGCGACGGGTGAGAATCCGATAGATGGCAACGACGCCACGATCTACGCGCACGGGCGCGCTTCTGGTGGCGGGGAAATGTATCTCGTGGACAGCACAAAAAGTTGGACGCCGATGGAATGGGTTGGATACCAGCTCGCGCGCACCAATCCACTGACCGCCGACACCACGGCGTTGACGGACTTCCGTTCGGGTTACATCACGTCGAACAGCGCGACGGTCATTCATGTGGACAACAACATCGGCGGCGCGTTTCCCGACATCGAATTTGCGGCGAGCGATGACTACCGGGTTTTGAAAGTGAATCAAGCCTTCGACCAGCCAGGCGTGAAAGACAATGTGCAGTGGACGTGGCGGAAGAACTCGGCCTTGACCGTCTCCGCCAACGTGGCCAGCGCCACGATGACCGCGCATGGCTTCAGCACGGGTGATTACATCATCGTGGGGGATTTGATTATTGCGCCCGCGTCGCTGACGACGATGGCGCAGATCACCGTGACGGGAACGGACACCTACACCTTCCCGCTCTATACCGCCAACGGCACAGCCAGCGCGCAGTTCGAGGGCTGGGTTTACAAAATCCTGACCTACAACCAGGGGCTGGACCCGTGCTACGAATGGGGCAACAAGCGCAGTGATGAAGCGGACCTGGACTTCGCGCCGTCCTTCGTGGCCATTCGCGAGAACGAGCATTTCTACAACGACACGGTGAAGCCGGGTTATACCGGAATCCCGTTTCCGTGGGGCAGCACGCCAACTCCCTCAATGACCGTCTCCGGCAACGTGACGGTGGGCGGGAATGTGACCATTGGACAATGAACATCACTGACATGAAGGGAGTTTTTGCAACATGGCTAACTGGGCTGGCAACGATCACCGCATGGCTCCCGTCCCTTGAAGCAATTCTTAGAATTGGCGCTTCGCTCGCGGCAATCTCTGCCGGTGTTTACGCGGCGATGTATTGGCGGGCGAAGAAGAAGAACATCAAAGACGCGAATGAATGACGAGACACAGCAGATTTTGAAACCGACCAAAGACGACTCCCGCCTGTTCGGAATCTCGTTGCGCGGACTCATCGCGTTGATTGTTGTGCTGACCGTGTGCGTCATGTCGGTGATTGGCGTCCTGGTAGTTGAGCCGCTTTACACACTCGCCGGCTTGATTGTCGGATTTTATTTCGGTCAAAACCAAAGGAAAAACCCTTAACCCAATAAAAAATTATGGCAGGCACAAACTCAAACGCCCTCGAAAACTCCATCGTAGATCACGTCTGCGGCACGACTGACTTCACCTTCGTCGCGCAGCTTTACCTCGCGGTGTTCACCACCAATCCCGACTTTGAAACCGGCAGCGGCGGCACAGAAGCCAGCGGCGGGTCTTACGCGCGCAAGGCGATTGACTTCACGGCGGCGTCTGGCGGTGCAACGTCCAACTCTGGCGCGGTCGCATGGACAGCGGGCACTGACATTACAGCTGCCAGCTACACCGGGTATGCGGTTTACTCCGCAAGCTCGGGCGGCACGATGCGTTTTGGTGACGCGTTCGGAACAACTAAAACCCTCACGGGCGCGGGCGACATTCTAAACTTCGCCATCGGCAGCGTCACCTACTCCACGACCTAATCGTGAACTACAACGAGTTTGTCACCAGCGAGTTCATCCCACGAACACTCGCGTCGTGGGGTGGACTGCGCAACAGCGTCATCACGGCGGGTGTTCCGGCCAATGCAGTCACTATCGAGGAAGTCACGACCGAAGGGGTCAACGACTTGCGCTATCGCTTCAACGCCAAGCGCGGCAACAAGACCGTCACGGGCTACATCGAACTGACCAACGCCGGGATTCAGAGCGGCGTGATGATGATTGCCGTCACGCTTTACATTGACAACAACGGCACAACGATTCCGACGAGCTACGTCGTCGGTGCGCCCGTGCCGTATAACGACGAGGCTGGGTTGGACCTGCTCGTGCAAAAGCTCATCAACATTGACGCCATCACCAAGACCGAACTGATTACAGCGGTGCGGGCGGCTTTGGGGGTGTAAAACATGACGCCGGTTTTTACATGCGGTTGGGAGTGCGGCCAACTGGGAACAGTTGGGCAGCATTGGTCTTCTGGCGGTGGTTCGGTTTCCATTAATACCACCATCAAGCGCAATGGCGCGCGGGCGCTGCGTGTCAATCCTACGGCCTCGTCCAGCGCCTACGTCACCTCCCCAACGCTCGCCGGCTTTGACATCTGGGTGGGTCGCGTGGCGATTTATTTCACCACCCTGCCGAGCATCAACCAGACGCTCTTGGTTGGTGCCAACACAGGCGCCGGGGCGGTTTTCAATGCTTCGGACAGTAAAATCTACCCAGGTTATTTAAGCGGCACCGTGCAATTTGGCAGCAGTGGGGTGGCGGTAACCACCGGGGTTTGGTATATCCTCAACGTCTCGGTTAATGCGTCCGCCAACCCCTGGCTGATTGATGTGAAGGTGGATGCCACCACCACCACGCAAATGAGCCGGGCCACGACCGCTTCCGGGGACACCGCCTTTCGCGTGGGGATGGTTCAGTCCTCCAGCACCACCGCCGATGCTTACTTCGATGATCTCGTGATCACTTCTGCGGGTGGCGACTACCCCATCGGCGACGGTTACGTTAATCATTTCGTGCCGACTTCGGATGGAACACACAACGTAGCAGGTGCGGCTGACTTCCGGCGCGGCGACACCACCACCGACATCCTCAACGCCACCACGACGGCCTACCAACTCGTGGACGACGTGCCGCTCGATGACACGACCCCGGATGCGGACGATCATATCCGCATTGTCGCTCCCGCCAACAATACAGATTACGTCGAGCTTGTCTTTGGGCCAGCGAGCGGAATCTCAACGCCCACGGCAGCACCGCAAGCCGTTGAAGTCATCGCGGAAGTCTTCGCCGCGGGCACTGGGTTAAGTGACGAGCAAATCCGCGTAAACGACAACGGAACAACTGACACAATTTACGACGGCACGCAGGTTGCCGGCGTCACGACCGGCATTTACAAGCGCAAGCATTACGCGACCGCTCCAACCGGAGGGGCTTGGACGGTTGTAAGCGGCGCGGGCAATTTCAACAACCTTCGACTTCGCTACGGCTACGCATCAGACGCGAACCCGGACAAGAGCTTGATGGCCGCGATGATCGAAGCGGATTTCGCTCAAGGCGCAACAACGCTTCAAGGTGCAGGCGACACTGCCGCAGCGTCGGCCACGACCGGCGCACCTGTAATCACGCTTCAAGGCTCAGGTTCGAGCACAGCAGCCAGCGCGACAGCCAGTGCGGGTGCGGTGACGTTGCAGGTTTCAGGAGCGACAGCCGCAGCGTCCAGCACCACCGGCGAGGCTTCAATCCTAATTCCTGGCAGCGGCGACACAGCCGCAGCAAGCGCAACAGCCGGCGAGCCGTTAATCACGATGCAAGCCGCAGGTGATACCGCCGCAGTAAGTGCGAACGCGGGCGCGCCGACGATCACACTGCAAGCTGCCGGCGACACAGCCGCAGCGTCGGCGACCGCAGGTCAGGCAGATTTCACTGTTGGTGGAAGCGGTGACACAGCCGCAGTGTCAAGCACGACAGGCGAGCCAGTCATAACACTTCAAGGCGCGGGAGATACCAGCGCGGCGGCGGCTAATTCCGGCGCGCCAGTCGTCACGCTGCAAGCCTCAGGAAGTGATGCGTCTGATTCAGCCACAGCAGGAGCGCCAACACTTACACTCCAAGCGGCTGGCGATACGGCGGCGGTATCAGCGACGGCAGCGCAGGGATTGTTGATTCTTCCGGGTGCAGGCGAAACTGCGGCTGCGGGAGCGAATGCGGGAGCACCAGTCATCACTCTCCAGGCATCAGGCTCAACGGCAGCGGCAAGCGCAACCACAGGCGAACCTGAGGCCACCGGACAGCAGGAAGGCAGTGGCGACACCGCTGCGGAATCAGCCACAACCGGCGCACCACTGATTACCCTGCAAGCCTCCGGCAGCAGCGCGTCAGCTTCAACCACAACCGCGGCGGCGGTTGTAATCTTGCAAGGCGCTGGAGATTCCGCCTCGGTTTCCGAGACGACTGGCGCGCCAACCATCACACTGCAAGTCGCGGGTGCAACCGCTACCCAAAGCGAAACCACAGGAGAGCCGACGGTTGAGGGCGGCGCAGAGCAAGGCGGCGGCGACACCGTTGCAGTCTCATTCACATCCGGCGAGCCTTTGATTGTTCTGCAAGGCGCGGGCGACACATCCACCGTAAGCAGCACGTCAGGAAGCCCGACAACCATCTCGGCAACAATCATCGGGCGCGTCATCAACTTCACTGCTGGCACGGATCAAATGCCGGGCAGCGTCGTCAGCGCGACCGCGACCAGATCAACCTCCGGAGCAAGCCAGACAGGAAGCGCCATCAACTTCGATTCAACCGGCAGCCAACTGGATGGCGACGAGTCCAGCGGCAGTCTCTCGGCCAGTTCAACCGCAAGCACTCTCACGATATGACTACGATCAAAGCGTTCGACACAGCCATCACCTTCAGCGACACGCTGACGCGGGACGGCGTTGCGGAGAATTTAACCGATGCGTCGGTTAAGTTTCTGATTTCCGAACGCACCGGCGGCACGGCGTTCTCTGCATCAGCAACCATCGTCAGCGCGGCGGCAGGCACGGTCAGCTATCAGCCGAGCGCGGGCTTTCCCACCACTGCCGGCAAATACATTCAGGAATGGGAAGTGACGTTTTCCGACGGGCGCATCCTCACCTTCCCCGGCAACCGTCACAATAAAATCAAGATCATTGAGGACATCAACCGCGCATGAAAAAGCTAATCGCGTTAATCGCCGTCGCAACTCTCACGGGTTGCTCACACTTCACAACAACGCAGAAGGATTTGAACTATGAAGCCGGCCAACCCATCCGCCAGATCACCACGAAAGCCTCGGCTTATACGTTCTTCGAGAGCAAGTCTGCCCTTGCGAACTTCAAGGCGTCTCAGACCGACAAGACGCAGGGCGCGAGCGTTGGAAGTCTCAACCAGGAATCCGGAGGAACCAACACCGCCGTCACCGTGAACGCGCTGGTTAATCTGCTCAATGCGGTGAAGTGAACAATAAACTCAACTGACTTATGGCCGACGAAATAACACTGCGCTGGAATCTAACCGCCGACAAGGGGAACTTGTATCGCCGGAAAGCTCCCGAGTCACAATCCATCACCTTGACCGCTTCATCGCCCGCCGTGGCCGCTGGCGTTGCATCCATTGGCTTTGCCGCACATGAAGCCATCCCGCTAGGAGATGTTGCCGCCGTCGGGCTGGCATGGTTCACCAATCTGGACGCGACCAACTACGTTGAACTCGGCGTGCAGGTCACGGCGACGTTTTACCCGTTTGTAAAATTGCTTCCGGGTGAATCTTACTGCTTCCGGCTTGGATCGTCCGCGCCTTACGCGCAGGCGAACACCGCCGCAGTTAAGCTGGAATACGAAATCCTCGACAACTGAGAGCGTGATTGCGTTCGACTACAACGCCGCCGCCCTGACGAGCCGGATTCAAGCCTGGCAGAAGGCTGCCGGCTTGACGTTTCCCGAGGCGTTGAAGAAGCAGGCCGGCCTGTTGAAGCAAGACTTGTGGAAAGGTGCGCCGCCATCAGACCGCAACCGCGCCACCAAGAAGGCGCAAAAGAGCGTCGGCGCGAGGTTCTACCCGAAACCTAAAAAGGTTTTCTCCACTCAAAAGCAGCGCGGCAAGAACGGCATGATCTGGATGTATGCTCACCCGAAAGCATTGCCCACCGTCAAGCAAGAGGACTACCGGCCTGAGCTTGGACTGAGCGACGCCATTTCAATTCTCAACACGGAAAACCTGAGGCGAAAAGGTTTGAAGTGGGTGGACAAGGGGAGAATCAACAAAGGGAAATCAGAGCAGCACGCGATGTTCTTAAATCGCATTGTGATTTCAAAGGGAGTCATCGGAAAGCTTCTGCGTTACGTCCGCGACCGATTCGGACGGCAGAAGGCGGCATGGGCCAAAGGCTATGAGCAGTTTGGTATCAAGCGCCCGCCTCAGTGGGTTGCCAGGCATCTCGCCACCGCCAAAGGCAACAATCAGATTCACCTGACCGGAGACAAGCCGTTCATCCGCATCATCAGCCAGTCGCGCGGCGTTGAAAGCGCAAGGTCGATTTCCAATGTTCGCCGGAGCATCAAGAAACGCGCCGCCTCGATGCAGGCGGACATGAAACTTTACCTTGCGGGAATCAAAAAGCAGGCGGGATTCAAACTAGCACCATTCTGGATCATGCTTCACACGAACAGCGTTGTAGGTGCGACCCCGCTCGTAATGCCGGACTTCGGGATTGCGGAGAACCAGTCCCTCACCCATGGATCCGCGTATCGCAAAGAAGACGATGCAGAGATGGTCAAAGGATTTAATGATGCCAGTCTTCACGACGCGGGCAACCTTGCTGCCTTCAATCATCTTCTTGGCTGCGTCCATCCGTTCAAGCCAGTGGCCGGAAACGTCGGGGGCGTCGAAGGCGACGAATTGAATCTCGGAGGTGAACTTGCCGTATTGAGTCGCAACGCGAGCGACTTCGAGGTTGTCGCGGCCCGCCCACAATTCCCCGTCGAGCCGGAATCCTTGCGGCAACTGGCTGGTGAATTTCTTGGGCGCTTTGATCTTTATGCCGCCGCGCGTCCAAAGGTTGAAGCCATCCCAGAAAGCCCGGCAACCGTCGAGCTTCTCGGAGAAAAACCAGCCATCCACGTCCTGAGACGGCTTCCAGTCTCTCAGCAGCGTCATGTAGGTTTCGTCCATCGCCAGCATGAAACCACAACCGCCGATTGCCAGCTATTGGAAACTCAATCCAGAATTGTAATAGCATGAGCGCGCCAACCATCTTCCGACGTTACCAGCCACTATCCGACGCGCTTGCCGCTGTGTTCAAAGCGAATGGCATCGTTTGCTTTACCCCGTTTGGAGAGCAGCCGGAAGGCGACGACGAAGCGACCGGAGAAGACGTTGACAAGAAGCCGCGCCCGCGAGTTGAAATCTGCGTGCATCCGGCGGGGGCGTTGGGACGCCTTGTGCCGCGCTCTGGCGTCCGGGCCATCGCCGGCAACCTTCGCGAGAGCGCGTGGCGGTCATCTGTCACGCTTTCGATCATCACCAACCCGAGCATTCTCGAGCACACCGACTTCGTTGAAACGGTGGAATACCTCTGCGACACGATTGTTCCCGCCATCAACGAGACGCGCCTGCTTCAGTATTATGCCGCGCAACGCTTTCAACTGAACGGCGGGACGGCAGGCTACAAGCCGCAGGATGGCGTGATGCAAACCGACCTTGAGGCTGAACTGGATTTCACCGCCCAAATCTACACCTCTGCAACCCTCGATTCCTAAACCCAAAACCCATAGCAAAACATGAGCGCAATCTACAATGATGGAACAGTAATTTACGGGACAGCCACGCTGACCGTTGACCCCGCTGCGGCGGGCGACAACTTCACGCTGGTTGTTGATGGTGAGTTCGCGGTGAACTATCCGAGCCGGCGAATGGAACAACCAAACGCACTCGGCGAACCATCAAAGGCTTTCGCCATCGCCGGCACTCCGAACGGTTCTTGCACAGTCATTGCCGGCGCAACCCTGCCGGTCCAAGGGGACACCTTCACCACCGACAAGACCAGCGCTGTGGTTTTCTACATTGACGAGACAACCCCGCAATACATCTCCGACAACTACGCCAAGGTCGGAATCAAGTTCAGCAAGAAGATCAACTAAGTGCCGCCGGAATTTCCAACGCAGCGATACGAGGAAGCCGTCGCCAAGGAGCGGTTCGCCCGCAGCGTCGTCTTTCTGGACCTGCCGGAAACGCTTTGCAGCGTCGAGGTTCTGCCGCTGGCGTTGCGGCACGTCGTCACGCTGGATGTGATTCGCTCCCCGTTCATCGCGGGCGGCGACACCATCAAGCCGAGTGACGTGGTGAACTTCCTGTGGATTGTCAGCCCGCGCTTTGAACGGAGTCATCTCGCCAAGCGATGGTTTGCGCTCTGGCATCTTCGGAAAGTTCCATTCAACGAGGCAACTGTTCAAGCCATCGTCAACTTTGTGAGCGATGCCTTTGAAGACGCCGGTGGAGGCGGGCGGGCTGGGAAGCAATTCTATTGCACGGCGGCGGGCATGGTGGACGCGATTGCCAGTCAATACGGCTGGACGGAGGAAACGATTCTCAACCTGCCAATTCGCCGTGCGATGCAATATGTCAACGCATCGGCGAAGCGCATCAACCCGCAGGCGACCCTATTCAACCCGTCCGAGCGCGTCCTGGTTGATTGGATGGGTGAGCGGGACGTGTGGTTAAAGGAGCAAGGAAAAAACTAATGACTGCCGAGGAGGTAATTCTAAAGCTTGGTCTGGACAACTCATCCCTGAAAAGCGGCATGGCGGGCGCGGATTACTTCGTGCAGAACTCCATGAAGGCCACGCTCAACTCGCTCAAGAATCTGGTGCGGGTCAACATGGTTTCAATGGCGTTTCAGGTGATGGATTATTGGGACCAAGTCACCGAGCACATCGCGGAGGTTATGTCTGGCTCGGAGCACTTCGCGCGCATGGCTGGATTTGCCAAAGAGCAGGCCGACGTTTGGAGGACGGCCAACAAGGAGCGGTGGCTGGAGGAGGAGAAGCTTCGCAAGCAGCAAGAGCAGAACGCGAAGGACAAGGTGAAGCGCGCCATTCTCGACGGCGAGGTTCAGAGCGTCGAGCGTGAGACGCAGTTGATGCAGATCGCTGATGAGACGAAGCGCGAGGAAACACGGCTGAAGTTTCAGAAGGAAGAATTAAAGTTCCTTCGCAGCAAGATTGACTATCAGGCGAACACCGTCGAGCAAGGAAGGCAGATGCTCGCCGTCGCCAGGGCAGAGCAGGATGTTTTGCAAACCACTCAGCGACTCCAGGAGTTGCGGCAAAAAAACTTTGTCCCGCCAACCGTCGCCGCGCAAGCGCCGCAGGCAAAAAATCAAGCCTACCTCGACAATGTTAAATCGTCGCAGATTGAATACTTCTTCAACATCGCCCACAACGCGAAGGGTAACACGAAGGACAAATACCTTGGAATGGTGGACAAACTTATGGGCCGGGATCAAGGCGCGGACGGCAAGCTTGATGACGTAGTGACTGAGCTTCAAACCCTCACAGCGGGCATCAAAAAAACCGGCAAGCTCCCGGTTGAAATCTCACCACTCCCCTGACTTATGGCCGCAATCTACACCGACGGGACATACACAACAGCCGCAGCGATCAGCGCGCCAGTCTTTGAAGCGCCATTCCGCCACACTTCAGAGCTTCTGATTCTCCGGCAGAACTTCTGCATTGCGCAATCGAGCTACGCCGCGCTTGCGCTGAACACCGCACACGCGACCTACTCAGACTACAAGCTCGTCTCAGAGGGCGCGCAAACCGATCTTGGCGAGGGCATTGTTGAATGGGAGCGGACCTACGCGAAAGTTCCGAGCACCTTCACTGAACCGGGCGGTCAATACGCCTACCACTTCATCGGGTTGTCGGGAACATTCGGGCCGGGCATTGAATCAGCGACCGGGCGCGAGCGGTTCACGCGCAACGTGCCAACGCTGATGGAACACACGTTTCACATCGTCGGCAGCGGGCAAACCTATACGAGCGCCGATTTGATTCCACTGCCAGCCGTCACCAAATACTACTACGCGCTGTCTTCGGCGGAGGAATTGGAAACCGACTATCTTTACGACGACCCGCCCGCGACATCCCCAACCGTGCCGACTCGCGCTGAGTATCTCGATTTGATTGACGATGACACGGCGGTTAGCTCCTACAGCATCATCATTGAATCACAACTTGAACGTTGGATGGGAAACATCTGGCGGCAATCCACGCTCAAGACCAAAGCTCTGTGAATCCACTTCGACTATTCGGCAGGACGAAGGAATACGCGAACCTGTTCAGTCTGGGGGCGCACAATCGCATGGTTCAGTTTGCAAATGCGATTCTCAAGTTGGAGGTGAAGCTGGGTGAGCGCCCTTCGTTTCTCGTCTCAGATCACAACGCCGTCCTGACGATTCCGCGAACCACACCAAACACCGGCAATGGCTTTGCTCATCGCTGCGAAGTCACCGCCGTTGCCGACACAACGCTGACCTGTGAGATTGTTGGCGGCACATCAGACGGGCAATCCATCATCGTCACCCGCCCGCCGGAACTTGATGGCAGTCTTGAAACAGCATCGCTTGAAGTGCGGCCAGCCTATGAAGTCGGCTCAGTCATCTACGCGGCGGAAACCGTCGCTGGTTACATTGATTTGAATGTTGATGCGCGCACTTGGTATCGCCTGTTCATCTACAAAGATTACGGGAACGACTGCGCGGAAATGCAAACGTGGATCGCGATGACTGAGCCGGTAGCTGTATGATTGCGAGAATGGAAAATTGCTGCGGCTGCGAAGTGCCGCCGGATTGTTCCGTCAAGCGCATCGTCGGCAAGCGCGGCTTCTTTGGAATCCCGCCGTTCGGCTACTGGTATTCCGGCAGTGACGGTAACAGCGCTTATCGACTCTGGACTTTCGTTGGCGGTGTGGATGATGAACTGACGCATCCAGCTTTTCAGGTCATTTATTATTTTTGGGGGGCAGGCTTCCTGTCCTCTCCGTTCGGCGGAAATTGGGGACACGCTTACGCGGGCGCAGACTATACGCCGGTCATCCTGACAATCCCAACCGGCGGATACCAACTCTGCGACTTCAACCATAAATGGCGCTACAGGTTTTGCACATGGACCGTCGAGACGCCCGGCGGGAACTGGGTTTACGGTCTGGAGATTGACGACCGGACGGGCACGGTGAAAGAGCGGTGGATTAAGAATAACGGCAACTCTGTCCCGGACTGGCTCTGGCGACTAGAGGACAACGGCGACATCACTGAGACGGGCGATCCGGCTGTCTATCTCGACTCCGGCGCAACTGATTCCTACGCCCCGCAGCTTCCCGACGTGACGACCGTGATGGAGTTTCACAATGACACATTCGGAGAACTCGGTTGCACACGGATGACGGTCACGCAGTCCTATCTCGGCAGCGAAGTCGCCAAGCTCACCATGCAACTCAGCGGTGGCTTGGATCAAGACCGCGCCACGGCGGAGGCGGAGGACTTGATGAGCGTGATGACACTTCAACAGGCTTCCGCGCCCATGTATGCCGGGACAATTAGCGGCCCGAACTTTGACGCAACCTCCGCCGTCCGCAACCTCCAATGGAACGAACAGTATTGGATCATGGATTATATGTGGCCGGCGGGCCACGAGTTTGAATACATCATAAGCCGGGTAATCTGTTACGAGGAGTTGACGCCGCCCAACCTCTTGGGGATTCCGTTTGAGTGGCCGGAGCATAAGACCGACCGAACCACCGACAATCCATCCTCTCAGGCTTACGCGAGCAAGATTCGCTTTTCCAGCAGTCAATCGGTTTGCGTTTTGTTCACGGAAGTCGCGCTAACCTCTGCGGCCATTGATGTGTTCGGGTGGAATCCCGGAGACGCAATCACCTGGCCAGCCTACGGAGCGACTGGAATCACCGATTGCATTCCGCAGTTTTTCTACAACAACACCGGCATTCCCATCGCTTGGGATTTAGTCCCCGGCGACATGCCTTACAGCTTTGGCTACGGCGCGGGATTCCTCCCGTGCCTCGGTGATGCCACTGAAGTTACGGAAGTTTCCGACCCGCGCTTCGGCTGCTGTGAAGCCTACCAATAAAAACCATGAAAACAAAACTCACACTCTTGCTCATGCTGACTGCATTCGCGGTCAACGCTCAAACCACCTACCTGAAATACACGCTCGACGTGACGACCAACTTCCCGGCAGCTTCCGGCATCACCAGCTTTGGAACTGCGACCAACGTTGTTGACCTCACGATGTATGAAAAGTTTTCCGTGACGGCAACGTTCAAAGGAACAAATGCCGGCAACAGTTCGGCAGTCGGCTACTACTTCATCACGTCGCCAGACGGAACGAACTGGGACACTTCGCACAAGTATTATTTCAGCGTGACGGCGAGCGATACCGCCACGATTCAGGCGTCCACGAATTTCAACGTGGCGCAATTCTCACACATCAAGCCGTTGCTGTTCACTAATGCGAACGGCAACGACCTGACGAATCATTTTGTATGGATCACGCTCAAGGGTTACGCCCGCGACCGCTGAGGCTGCGGATTGGCGCGCTGGAACGGCACGCGACCAACCGGAAGCCGGGCTATCTCAAAGCCTGTCTGGATGCCGGGACACAGCGCGGCGGGTTTCTGGAGATTGAGCCAGACGCTTACGAGGCCGCAAAGGACAGTCACCCGATCAAAGGAATCGAGCAAAGCGACTGGCCGGCGTGGGCATGGTTCGCCGCGTTGCTTTTCGTCGCGCCCGGAGATCGCGGCGTTGGCGATACCATCGTCCGCGAGCTTGGCGAGGGGGAGAAGTTCAAGGCACACCACGAAGCGGCGTTTGGAGTTTGGAAAGAGCCATGCGCCTGCACCGGCAAGGCGCGGCAATGGAATCAGATGTTCAGCTACCAATGAATGAAACCTGCCAGTTTTGCAGTGCGGAATTACTAATCGACGGCGACGGCGAACTTTATTGCCCGGACTGCGGCTTCATGCCGCCGGGAGGAGATGAATCCAATTTCTTTTGACTTTGTGCTTTTGCGGTATTACAAAGTTGAAAGATGAGCGACAATCGAACGCAGAGCGAACCGCAGGTTGGATCAGGTGAGATTGCTGGCCGGTGCGTAGAGGTAGGGGATGACGACGAGGGGCAGCCACGCTTGATAATCCACACAACCCGCGAACAACTGATGCGCTTCGGCCGCAACTTGACCTATGCAGACGTGGTGGTGACGGCACGATTAAGCCATGCAACCTTGGAGCAGATGGTTAGGGGCAGCACTCCCGAACTATCTGACGCATCTACAGGCTGGTGGTGGCTGTGGTGTGATGAGCAGTGGTGTGCCGCCTACGTCCGAAACGAGAAATCGAAATGGACTAAGGAAGAACGACTGGACGTGACATGGCTGCGACCTGCGGGCGGCATGAGCAGGGAGCGCCTACGGCTAAAAGAAGTCCAAGCAGAGAAGTGGGGGGGCCGCATAGCTGCCCCTAACGAAAAAGCTCAGGCAGGCGGCGCATGAAAACTCCCGATTGCAAACCGAAGCGCCCCGCCGCCTTACCTGAAGCGCATGGTGCGGCAGCACTGGACAGGCGCGTGCGACTCAACATGACCGCAAAGCGCGAGGATGAAATGGCGCAACTGGTGAACGACCTCGCGGAAAATATGAACCTGCGGCGGTGGAGGCGCGCCGACCTCATAGAATGTATCAATTGGCAGCAATGGCTGCTCTGTGATGCGGCAAACGACAAGGCCAGGCTGCGAATGAAAATGATGGAAGTCATCACGAGCGACATGCTGCCGAACGCTCCGGGTGAGCCACCGGCGCGAGAACAAAAATAAAATCTATGGCAAACCAAAAGCTCAAAACGAAGTCCGCGACATCCGCCAACCCGAAAGCTAGCGCAGAATTGCGCTCCAAGGAATGGTTCGGCATCATGGGGGACGGGACAAAAGCTCCAACAAACGAGGACTATCAGCGCCTCGATTTCATGTCTCGCCACCCCGACAAGGTGAAGAATCTCAAAGCGGGATGCCGGGCAACCGATGTGCCCCACTACTGGCAACCGGGACTCCGACCGGCAATAGATGCCGCGATGGAAGCAATGCGCCGCACAAGGAATGACTAACCTGCCCAAAACACACCAGCAGGCGATGGAGATTATGGACTCCATGCCTGCAAATCTCGCGGGCGTTCTAAGGCAAATCTATTTCAAGCAAAAGCCGATAGCGGCGGCTTGTCGTGCTGCTGGATTCACAACCCCGGTCTGGTTGCAGTGGAAGTTGAGGGCGGTTTGTGCGGAGATGAAAATACAAAAACCAATTACTCCGGCGGGGTTTTTAATTTCCGGGAGAAAGTATGCCGCAGCGGTCCAAAGTATCCGCTACCTCGGTAAACAGCGCCCGGCCAAGGCTGTCGGGCCGGCGGGGTGAGTGGTTGGCGGTGAGGATGTAACTGTCCAAACCTTGACCTCACTCTCCTTTACTACCGTCTCAAAAACTTGATGCGGCGCGGCGAAGTAGCCGGCCTTTGCGCCATCAATCCAAAAAGCCAGATCCCGCTTCCGCATTTTCTCGGGCGGAATGATGCCAAATCGTTTGAGAAATTGAATGTCTTCACTTGTCGCTTTAAGGAAACAGCGGAGGAAGATAAGTGAGCATTTGATCGAGTAGCAGATTCCCTTTTTCATCCCGTTGGCCGTTCGCAGATTTCAGACCACCCAAACTAATCTTCCAAACATTGTTGGCACTAAATTCGTTCCGCCTTTGCGTTTGCCACGCTCGCCTTCACGTCGCGGGCGACCCACAGCCAGGCCGCGTTACGCTGCTGCTAGTTGAGGCCCGAACGGCTGAAATTCGGGCGCATTAAAAGACATTCGCCTTGTGTCTTTGAGGCGCGCCAAGGTTGATTCTGCTTCTTTGCGCTTCCGGTTGGCGATTTGCTGTGCCGCCTTATCAAGCCCGTTCTCCAGGGCTACGCGCGCCAGGTCGCTATCAGTTGTTCCAAGCGTCTCCACGATTTTCATGAAGCGCGCCATGAACTTTTTGTCAGGTCTGCAAGAGACTACTGCTTTCATTTTCAACTTTCGTTGACGGAAATTGTTTACCCTTTCCGCCAAGCTTTACAGGCTGACTCTAGCCCGTTGTATACATTCTGCAAGGAAGAAAAAGAAAATTCTTGTCAATGGGGTGTATACCCCGTATACAAGTAAACAGCATGAGTAACGCAACTCCCGCCGAAAAGAAAACCCCGGAAGTATTGAGCGCCAGAATCTTGGACCTTGAGCCGTTGGTGGCCAAATGGATTGCGCAAAACCCGAACGTTGCGCCGTCGCATCTTGTGAGGGTTGGCTTGAAGATGGCTTTGCGACCGCTGGCTGGCAAGCGGTTCGCTCATCTTGTGGAGGACAAATGACCGCCCTCACCCCACAAAAGGATTACGCTGCGTTCATTGCGAATAAAACGCACCTAAGCACGCGCTCTGGCTTTGAGCCGCTTTGGATGCCGAACTTCCTCTTTCCTTTCCAGCGCGCTTTAACGACGTGGGCAATTCAGAAGGGCCGCGCGGCAATCTTCGCGGATTGTGGACTTGGCAAGACGCCGATGCAGCTTGTTTGGGCGCAGAACGTCGTTGAGAAAACATGCAAGCCGGTTCTGATTCTGACACCGCTTGCGGTCGGCGCGCAGACCGTGCGCGAGGCTGAGAAGTTCGGGATTGAAGCCAAGCAATCACGCGACGGCAAGGTTGCCGCGCCCATCACCATCACGAACTACCAACAGCTTCACAAATTCAACTGGCAGGACTTTTCCGGCGCGGTCTGTGACGAGTCTGGAATCCTCAAAAACTTCGACGGCGCGATCAAAAGCCAGGTTGTTGCCTTCATGCGCAAGCTTCACTTCCGGCTGCTTTGCACGGCGACGGCCGCGCCGAACGATTACATCGAGCTCGGGAACTCAAGCGAGGCATTGGGGTATCTGCGCAGAGTGGAAATGATGGCGCACTTCTTCAACCACGATGGCGGAGACACGTCGAAATGGAGGCTCAAGAAACACGCCGCGAAGCATATTTTCTGGCAGTGGGTTTGCACTTGGGCGCGCGCGGTATGCAAGCCTTCAGATGTTGGATGTTGCGATGATGGCTACGCGCTCCCAGAACTAAAAACCATCGAGCACATTATCCGCGCCCGGTCTGCAAATCCAGAATACCTATTCGACATGCCTGCGGTCGGGTTGGATGAGCAGCGTAAAGAGCGCAGGCGCACAATTAACGAGCGATGCGAAATGGCTTCATCGCTCATTAACAACACAGGAAATCCGGCTGTCGCGTGGTGCCATCTCAACGAGGAAGGCCACCTGCTTGAAAAGTTGATTCCGGGCGCGGTTGAGGTTGAGGGCAGCGACCCGGACGAGTTCAAGGAAGAAACCTTTGAAGCTTTTGCGCGTGGTGATATTCGCGTTCTGGTTTCCAAGCCGGTCATCGCGGGATTCGGATTGAACTGGCAACACTGCGCACACCAGACGTTTTTCCCGTCACACTCTTTCGAGCAATGGTATCAGGCTATTCGCCGGTCGTGGCGCTTCGGGCAAGCCAACCCAGTTCGCATTGATGTGGTTGCCAGTGAAGGTGAGGCGGGTGTTCTCGCCAACATGAACCGCAAAGCTGCACAGGCAAACCACATGTTTTCCAAGCTGGTTGAGTCCATCAACAACGAGCTTCACGTTCCAAAAGCTGCAACCCACAACACTGAACCGAAAATCCCATCATGGCTATAATCCAGCAAACGATTACCAAGCAATGCGCGCTCTACAACGGTGACTGCGTCGAAGTGATGAAGTCGCTACCAGAATCCAGCGTTGACATGGCGCTGTTCTCGCCGCCGTTCGCGGACCTTTACTGCTACTCAGACAGCCCGATGGACTTGGGCAACTGTAAAAACTATGACGAGTTCTTTGTCCATTTCGCGTTCGTAGTTGAAGGGCTCACTCGCGTGGTGAAGCCGGGTCGCATGTGCGTTGTGCATTGCATGGACATTCCGGCGATGAAAGAACGCGATGGATTCATCGGTATCAAAGACTTCTCTGGCGACATTATTCGCATGTTTCAAAAGCGTGGGTTCATCTACCACTCGCGGCACACCATCTGGAAAGACCCGCTCATCGAGGCCACGCGAACAAAGGCTCTGGGTTTGATGCACAAGCAACTTCAGAAGGACAGCATTAAGTCTCGCGCTGGACTGCCTGACTACCTTCTTGGATTCCGCAACGCTGGCGAAAACGCTGTTCCGATTGCACACCCTGAAGGGCTCACATCGTATTGCGGAAGCGATGACCCATCGAAGGGAATTTCCGGCATCAAGAAGTCTCACAACATCTGGCGCGCTTACGCATCCCCTGTATGGATGGATGTTCGGCAAACAAAAACCCTCAACGCTCGCGCAGCGCGTGAGGCCGACGACGAGAAACATCTATGCCCGCTCCAACTCGACGTGATCGAGCGCGCGTGCGTGCTTTGGTCAAACCCCGGAGAGGTTGTCTTAACCCCGTTCATGGGAGTTGGTAGCGAGGTTTACGCGGCTGTGCTGAATGGACGCAAGGCGATTGGGGTGGAGTTGAAGACCGCATACTACAATCAGGCCGTGAGAAACCTTGCGTCCGTTGATGACGCAACCGTTATGGATCTTCTCCATGTCTAATCTCCCCTCAATCGAATCCATCCACTGGGACTTCAAGACCGATGCCATGCGCCGCATGGCCGTCGCGGTCTGCAAGCTGGCAATCTCCAAAGGGCCGGAAACATTCTCCGCAAACAATCTTCCAGCATTTGACCACGGCGGCAGCGGCGTGGCCGGCGTCATATTTCATCGTCTCGTGAGCGATGGGGTGTTGAGCCGGGTAATGTTTTACCACGGCGTGGCGGCTTTTCCTGTCGTCGTCCTGAATCCTGGCGGGAACAAAATCAGCGTTTACCGGCTGAAATCTTGTTCGCTGGCGCTGCGGTTGATTGAGCTTAACGGCGGTCAAGAGCCGCAAGTCAAGCAGGAGGAAATGGCGATATGAAAATCCAAATTAAAAGCAGATGGAGCGGGCACATAATTTTTGAAACGGACGCGGAGAGTTTGGGCGCGGCGATTTTGGTTGCGCTAAAAGCAAGCGCGGACCTGCGCGGCGCGGACCTTCGCTGCGCGAACCTGTGCGACGCGAACCTGCGCGGCGCGAACCTGTGCGACGCGAACCTGCGCGGCGCGGACCTTCGCTGCGCGGACCTGTGCAGCGCGGACCTTCACTGCGCGGACATGCACGGTGCGAACCTGCGCGGCGCGGACCTGCGCGGCGCGGACATGCGCGGTGCGGACCTGCGCGGCGCGGACCTGCGCGGCGCGTACATGCACGGTGCGAACCTGCGCGGTGCGGACCTTCACTGCGCGGACATGCACGGTGCGAACCTGCGCGGTGCGAAAAACGCAGAGCTTCCAATCGCCGCGACCCGCATCCTTCCTGACGGCGATTTAATCGGTTGGAAGAAATGCCGACATGGAGTGATTGTAAAACTGCTTGTTCCAGCAAAAGCAAAGCGCTCTCACGCTTTCGGGCGAAAGTGCAGGGCTGAGTTTGTGGAGGTTTTGGAAGTGATGGGGAAAGAAGGCATCAGCAGTTATGACCCTGACGTGAAATACGTCGTCGGGGAAATTGTTAAGCCAAAAGAAAAGTTTTCAGAGGATTGGCAGGACGAGTGCGCGTCCGGGATTCACTTCTTCATCACGCGACTGGAAGCGGAGAATTACGCGCTATGACCACCCTCCCCTGCCCTTTCTGCGGTTCACTGCCAATCGCAGTCCCATCCATAACGCCGGGCGGCATACTGCTCTGTTGCTCAAACGACGCGTGCCCAATCCACGCTCGGCACATGACGGTTGAGGGATGGAACACGCGCATGGAAACCACCAAGGATGAGTGCCGTCACTGCGGTCAGGACATGGGCGCTCACTTCTCGCGCATCGTGCCAATGGGCTATTTCTGCAATTCCTGCGGCAAGCCGTGGGCGGAACAGGATGGAGTTTAACTAAATAAATTTCCCGCGCCGGCCAGTAACCGGACGCGGGATTGAAACAACGCAAAACCAATAAACGAAACAGCATGAAACAACAAGCACCAATTCAGAACATCACCATCAAACCACCGAATTTCGGCACGGCGGTATTCAACATTCGCGGGGCTGCGCCGCTCGTCATTCACCGCTTCTCGGCGAAGACAAAGCTGCAAATGAAAGAGAAAATGGAAACCGGCAAAGCGTCATCCTCCAAGAAAAACCGCGAGGCAAAATCCACCGACGACACCTACGCGGAAGCGAAGTATGTCAGCAATGAAGGATGGGAGGGTTTCAACGCCTCCGCGATCCGCAACGCGATGATTTCCGCGTGCCGGCTGGTTGGCTTCAAGATGACGCTGGCGAAGATGTCCATGTTTGTCGAGGCCGACGGCTGGGACGCGACCGAGCCACAGATTCCACTGGTGCGGATTTACGGCAAGAGTGTGAAGCAGGAGGACATGGCGCGCGTGGAAACAGGCCAGCCGTATGTGACGGTTCGCGCCGCGTATCACGACTGGAAGGCAAAGATCAAAATTCGTTGGGACGCGGACCAATTCACTTCCGGCGACATTGCGGCCCTTCTCTCCCGCGTCGGTTTGCAAGTTGGCATCGGTGAGGGTCGTCCTGATTCCAAGAACAGCGCGGGCATGGGTTGGGGTTTGTTCACGATTGAAAATGTTTGAGGCATGGCAGGAATGGATGGGCCGTGCGGGGACTGGCGAGGCAGGTCTTTACGCGGCAGGAAAGGCGTGGAACTGGCGGGCAAGGCGAGGTTGGGCTTGGCACGGCGATGCAAAGCAGGCGCGGACGGGAGAGAAAAGGCCAGGCATGGAGCGGTTCGACTCAGCAAGGCAAGGCAATGCAGGCAAGGCGGGACTCGGTCGGGGATGGAATGGAGCGGAGGTGAAATGCAAGGCGCGTCGAAGCAGGCATGGCAAGGCGCGGCAAGGCCTCGCGCGGCGTGGCATAGCAATGCAGGTAAGGCAAACAAATGAACATACGGAAAAACACAACTGAAGTTTTCGCGGAGTTGATGCGAATCAGCAAAGCGAATCGCGGGAATCTCACACCGGAAGCGGTGTTGAAAAACGCCCGTTCAGAATCATCACCAATCCATGACCGCTTCACTTGGGACAACACTGTTGCGGGTGAGAGATACCGGCTGATTGAAGCCGCAATGCTCATCCGCACAGTGAAAGTTTCGGTGGAGATGCACGATCAAGACGATCTAATCGTGACCAGGGCGTTTGTGAACGTGGCCAGCAACGCCCGCGACCGCGACGACGACACATGTGCATCTGGTGTGTATGTGCCGATTGAGGTTGCGCTCAAGGTGGATGACTACCGCACTCAGATGTTGGAGAACGCTGGGCGAGAGCTTGGCGCATTCCGCCGGAAATATGCGGTCCTCAAGGAAATGGCTGGGGTGTTTGAAGCGATTGACCGTTTGCAACTGCAACTCACATGAACAAGCCAGTCACCACCAAGTTAATCCTGATCGCGCAAATCACGATTGACGCCGGGACGCAGGTCAGGGCCGCGATCAATGAAGATGTTGTTGCTCAATACGCCGACGCCATCGACGCCGGGGACACATTCCCAAACGTCGTCACTTACCACGATGGGGCGAAATGGTTCTTGGCTGATGGGTTTCACCGACTACTCGCCGTCAAGCGGTTGGACCATGAAACCATCCGCTGCGAGGTCCATCAAGGCACGCGGGCTGATGCTCTGAAATACGCGCTCTCAGCTAATTACAGCCACGGCCTGCCGCGAACCAATGCCGACAAGCGTAAGTCGGCGCAGATTGCTTTGACTGAATGGCCGAAACTCAGCAACCGGGAACTGGCGAGGATTTGTGCGGTTTCGGATATGTTCATCGCAACGGTGAGAAAACAACTGCAAGGCGATTGCAGTTCATTGCATCCCGAGACCCGCATCGGTGCAGACGGCAAAGAGCGCAAGATGCCCAAGAAACAATCTCCCAAGCCCGCCACAGGTAAAGCTTCTGATTCCAAGGAGGAAACAGGCGGGTCTTCAATTCAGGAAGCCACGATAACGCCATCCAAAGACGCCGATTTTCGCGAGGCTTTGGGCGTGGGCGTCAGTGGCGCGCGGAACTGGTTCGCTTCGCAGGTGGAGGACATTGCTGGCGCGATCATTGACGATGCGAGCGACGAGCAGTTAGCGGCGGCAATCTCACAATGGGAAGTTGAACTCAGGAAGCTGCGGGCGGCGCAGAAGCAAAGGAAGGCGGTATGACAAAAAGACAACGAATCGAGCACAAGATCGGAAACCAAATGCGGAAAGCCAGATTGCTCCGGCTCTATTACAAAACGAAGCCGGCCAAGAATGGATGGATTCCGCTTGGCGGAGTTTGCCAGAACGGAGCGCACACTTTTGAATCTGGCATTCCATACTACGACCGCACGCCGGCGCTTTCCACGCCATGACCCTCACCCGCTTTCACACCGCACAAGAGAAGGAATACGACATGGAAGCCGAAATGCAAAAGGGCGATGCAAAGCGCGATGTGGAGAAGGGGATGACTTCAAGACGCCGCAGCAGGTTTGGAAGGATTCGGCGGAGGCGTGGAGTCTTAGAGCGGCTGTTTTTAGGAGTATGGCGAATAACTCAGACAACCCGCTAACACGTAGCCACTTCATGCATCAGGCAATCGAAGCCGAAACCTGGGCCGCTGAAGATGAGGCGCGGGCGGAGAAGGTGAAAGGGGCGGCATGAGCATCCCCTTAATCATCTACCTCGTCATCGGCCTGGTGCTGATTCTCGCAATCCTCAAAGCCGCGCATGAAGCGGGGTTGAAATGAACATGCAACGCTTCACCAATCCGCTCCGCGAACCAATCGACCACGATGCCGAGCTTGAGCGGGAACTTGAAAAGGCTGACGTGGAAATCTCAATCAAAAGAAATGAACACCATGAACACCATCACACCACTCAGACTACTACCCCACTGGTCTTGGCTCCCAAGCCTTGAAACCATTCGCCGCTTCTCAACCATTCGCCCGCCGGAAAGAAGCACGGGCGCACCGAGTCAATCCGGCTGGCAATTCGCCGGTGAGATTCCGATGAAGGAGTTCATCAGCCGGGAGGTTCAACGCACGCCGGGAGTTAGCGAAGAGGCGGTTCGCCGACGCGTGTCGCGCGGCTACTATCCGGGGTTGAAGGTGCGTAAAACGCATTACGAATCATACGTCAGCGTGAAATGAAATCACACCTTCAACTGCTCCTGCGCGAGCTTGACCGGGCGGACCTCGAGGACGCGGTGAAAGCAGTCATTCAACGCGAGATCGAGACGCTGCTGGGCCGTAATGCCCGCGAGATTTTGGAGTTGATTGAGGTGTCGGAGGAATTGGCAAAGGAAATAACAAAAACATGAACACGAACACAGCAATAGTTAAGAACACACCACAAACAAAGCCATCAGCCTTAAACCTGATGGCTTCAAGGTTGAGCGTCGAGCCGGCAAAGCTTCTCGACACACTCAAGAGCACGGTCTTTCAGAAGGCAACCAACGAGGAAATGCTGGCCCTCGTCACGGTCGCCAATGAATACGACCTGAATCCATTCCTGAAGGAGATTTACGCATTCCCCGCGAAGGGCGGCGGCATCGTGCCGATTGTCTCTGTTGATGGTTGGAACAAGATGCTGATTCGCCAGCCCGCGTTCGACGGCATCAAGTTCGCGTTTGGCTACAAGGAGGACGGCAGCCTCGACAGTTGCACGGCGACCATCTTCATCAAGGACCGCAGCCATCCGGTTGAAATCACCGAATACTTCGACGAGTGCAAACGGAACACCGATCCTTGGAACAACATGCCGCGACGGATGCTGCGCAACCGAACGCTGTGTCAGGCGTCCCGTGTTGCCTTTGGATTCTCCGGCATCCACAACGACGACGAGGCGCAGTCGTTCATTGATGTGTCGTCGTCTCCCGTGCCGTCAGAACCGCCACCGAAGATGATTGCGGTCGCAAGTGATACCAGGCCGTCCGCGCGCGCAGAGCTTGAGGCCGTCGTGCTCGGCGCAGGCTTCACGTTTGAGCAGCTTCGCGCGTTCGGTGAGGCTTCAGGCAACATCAAGGACGCGAGCAGCGTCGGCGCGTTCTCTGAAATCTCCGAGGATGACGCCAAGCGGCTCGTCCGCGCGAAGGTTGGGCTTCTCAATTCACTGAAGTTGCAGACGGAAGGGGGTGAGAAGTGAAACTTGAAATACACCTCGCATCCGTGAAGGTGATGCGGTCGCACGACTACTGTCATTTCGAAGTTAATCTGTCGGCGTCGATTGACTGCCCGCCTGAATCTCCTGAATGGTTTCAACATGTGGACGGCCTACGAAAGAACGCGGCAAGGCTCGCAGACAAGGCTGTTGAGCAATACAAGGTCGCAAAGGCGGCACACCAATCCGAGGAAAGTTCATTTGACTCCATGCGCTACGCGGCGGAAAACGCGATGAGAACGCCGGAGGCTGAGCGCACACCCAATGAAATGGCCGCTATTAAAGCGCTGGCGGATGCTCGCTTCTCACAGCGGCATTACGACTACCAAGACGACTGGGAGGAGTATCAATGAACGCCAAATTAGTTTCAAAAATAAACGAAATCCATGCCGTCGTCGTGAATGGAAGCCCGTCCAATGACGAGCTTGTGAGGCGCGCCCGCGCTGTCGTGGATGCTCGCCACTACAACGGAGACGACGGTTGGGATAAACTCAAGAATGCCATTAGTGAGCTTGAGGGGCTTGTTGGGAGGACGCAATGAGCAGGTTCTACATGACCGACGAGGAAAAGCGCGGATTTGAAGCGCAGCAGCGGCACGACTACCACGGCCGATACGACGGCGGGTATGACTACCAACAAGGATGGGACGAGGCTGCAAGAGAGGAGCGCCGACAATCTGACCGGCGCGAAGAAGAAAGGCAGCAACAAGAAGCAGAGGAGCGCGACGAGGAAAGACGCCGGCACGATGCGATGATGCAGCGCCAGCAAGAAGAACAGGAACAATACGAGGCGCAACAAATGGCAGACGAGCAGGCACGACAAGAAGCCGAGCAAGAATCACAGATGGCTCAGGAGGCGCAACCATGACCAACTCCCTATCCCTCGTCTCCGTCACAATCGAGCCCGGCCAACTTCCTGTCTTTTCGCTGAACGCTGGCGCGTTTGACCTGAAAGAGCAGGCGCTAACCCGTGGCTGTCTTATTGGCAAAGTCACCAACACGACCGAAAACGTCACCGCTGTCGAAGCTCAGAAGGAACTTAAGCGCGTCGCGCAGATGTTCGAGAAGGAGCGCAAGAAGCTCAAAGAACCGATCATCGAAGCGGGCCGCAAGCTCGACCGGCTTGTGCAGACTGAAGTTGACGAGGTTGAGCGCGAGCTTGGGCGAATCTCCGCGCTCACGTCGGAGTTTCAGCAAGCTGAAGCTCGCCGCATCCGCGAGGAGGAGGAGGCGCAACGGCGGGAACTGGCGAGGATTGAGGCGGAGAAACAGGCGGAGTTTCAGCGAATCGCACGAGAGCAGGCTGAGCGCGATCTGGCTGCGCGCAGGGCGCAGGAGGAAATTGAGCGCAAGGCACGCGATGAGCGCGAAGCCGCCGCTAAAGCTGCCAGAGACGCCACAAACAAAGCGCAGCGGGAGGCAGCGGAAAAGATGCTTGAAGCCGCAGCGAAGGCCGAGGAAGCCAACCGCATCGAACGCGAGCGGTTGGAAAAAGAATCAGCCGCCCGCGCCGCAGAGGAAATGAGGCTTGCCAATGAGCGCGCCGCCGCAGCATCAATCATCGAAGCCAAGCCAATCGAATCATCCCGCGTCTCTGGGCAGGTTGTGAAAACCGAATGGGACATTCAAATCGTCAACCCTTACGACCTCGCCAAGTTTCACCCCGACTGCGTGAAGATTGAGCCGATGCTGACGCCTATCAAGGCCGCATTAAATGAGGGCCGCGAGCTTCGCGGGGTGAAGGCGGTTAAGCGCATCTCCGCTGATGTGCGGGTGAGAACGCAGCATGTCATTGAGGTGTGAAATGTTTAAGCTGACTGACTTCAATGCCAAAATTCAAAGCCAGATCGCAGCACAACTTGACGCTGACCGTCTTCGTGCCGTGGAAACCAAAAAGCCCAAACCGCCTGTTGCGCAAACATTGGAGTGTGGTGAGCGCCAACGCCAAATTCGCAAAGGCAAGCTGGTTGTTGTCATTGATCTCATCGCCGCACGCCACCGATTGCTTGATTGCGATAACAACGTTGGTTCATTCAAACCACTCCGAGACGCCATCGCTGAATCCATCGGCATAGATGACGGAGATTCACGCATTAAATGGAGCTACGGGCAAATCCAGACGCAGGGTGAGGAGGGGGTGATTGTGAGAGTGAGTGTTTTATGACAACGCCACCAAAACCAAAGAAGCGGAAACCGGCAGAGGCTGCCCCGTGCGGGTCTTTTTATTGGCCGCTCTGGAAACACATGGCTGACAATCACTCGCTCACACTGCTGGATTCTGAGTGCGAGGACATTATTCAAGTCGCCAGCAAAATCTTAAAGCGGGTGAGCCGTATCCGAAAATTCAGGTGAGTGTTTTATGAAGCCCGCCTTTTTCCTCAACATTGATATTCTCGGCGTCTGCAATCTCGCCTGCCCGACCTGCCCGCATGGGAATGATGATCGCACCTTGACGCCGCGAGGGATGATGGACCTTGAATTGTTTGAGGCGATTCTAGACAAGGCGCAGCGTGAATGCACGGTCACGGGCGTTGGTTTGTTTTCCTGGACTGAGCCTTTGTTGCATCCACACTGCGCTCTCTTTGTCACGGCCTGCAAGCTGCGCGGCATTCCCTGCCATCTCTCAACCAACCTGAACAACATCCGCAACCTGGATGCAACGCTGCGGGCTGGGCCGGACACGTTGCGTGTGTCGGTGAGTGGATCCACGAATGAAACTTATCAACAAACGCACGCGCGCGGCGACGTGGAGCGGGTGAAGGACAATCTCGTTTTGCTTTGGCAGAGCGTGCCGGTGCGCCAAGGGACGATCCAGGTGACAGTTTTTTGGCATCGCTACAAGCACAACGCGAACGAGGAGGATTTCATGCGGGAGTTTGCGACCGACCTTGGATTCAAATTTGAGACGTGCGAGGCGTATTTAATGCCGTTGGAAACTGTGTTGCGGCGGTGGAGTGGTGAGCGGGCGATGTTGGTGATTGAGGAACTGCTTTGGACGCCGTTACAGGTGGCGAAGCAACAGTGCGAACCGCACGCCGGCATGCCATGTCGTTTGCAAACGCGCGAGATAACCATAGACGCCAACGGTGGGGTGCATCTGTGTTGCGCTTTATATGATCCCAAGCTTTCGCTCATTGGAAGGTTTCTCGACATGACGTTGGCTGACATTCAGGCGCGGAAGATTATGAGCGAGCAATGCTCAACCTGCCTCAAGGCTGGTGGGCATGTTTACGCAACGTTCGGTTGGAAGCGTCGGGAGCGATGGCAGCAAAAGCTGGGCAATTTACGTGCGAAAATCAGAAGTTGGATGTGAAAACTATGGCGAAACCTAATGCCTACATGAAAATCTATTGGGGTGATCTGCTCAAAGACACACCACACCTCGACGCTGAGGGGTTCGGCTCGTATGTGCTTCTTTTGGGCGCTTATTGGTGTAGGGGTGGCCCACTTCCCGACGATGACCAATTCCTTCGCAATGTCGCGCGCTGCCCTACCGAACATTGGATGCGAATGAAGGGCAGGTTAGCTGAGTTCTTTCATGTTGAGGCTGGCCTGTGGAAACATAAACGGGTTGAGAAGGAGCTTGCCGCAGCGGAGGAGGAATATCGCCTGCAATGCGAGCGGACAAAATCCGCAACCGAGGCAAGACAACGTAACGTTGAACGTAACGACCAACGTAACGTTGACGTAACGTCCACCGTTACGAAAGACGTAACGACTATCGTAACGATTACCCAATCAGAATCAGAATCAGAATCAGAATCAAAGTCAGAATCAAAGTCAGAATCAGAACTCGATAAAGCCGACAAAGCTTCCGGTTCGACAAAGCCGACAAAGCTCTCTGCGAGGCAAAGGGAGGCGGCAAGGCAGGCTGAGGGTGCGCTTAAGGGTGAATGGGTCAACGATGCAGGGAAGTGGGTTAATCGAATCAAGCGAGACGCAGGCAAGGTCGAACGCGTGATGAATGAGGTTTGTGATGCGATCAAAGCAGGACGCATAGCTGGCACGCCAGCGGCGTATGCGGAGGATTGCTGGAAGAGGTTCACATGAGCGAAAATCGCGCAGGAGGCGCAAGGGAGGGATTAACAGAAAACATTACCAGAGTTCTCAGACGACCCTCTCCAAGCAAGGTCCTCCTGTGCTTCACTCAGTCGCCATAATACCCAAAAAACATTTTCCACACGATGAGTAATCCGAAACCAGAACTTCCAGTCTATCCTTCAATGAAGAATTGCGCAGCGCGCACGGGGTTGCCGCTGTCATTCCTTAAGCGATGCTCAACCTCTGGTTGCCCCGCCTTCGACTCATCGAACCGTGTTGACCTTAACAAACTTCTCGCATGGATTCCGAAAGTCCTGGATTCAAAAGAGGAACTTCCAAAAGGCTTTGGGACGTGGACCGCGTTTCTCAACTCCGTCAAAGCCAAGCGCGAAGAAATCAAACTCACCAAAGATCGCGGCGAGGTGATGTTGGTTGCCGACGCACAACAGCAGGTCTCCGAGGCTGTCGCCTACTACTTTGGAGAGCTTGACCGTCTCCTTCGCGAAATCCCGCCAGCGGTTGCCGGTATGGATGTGATTAATGTTCACGGAAAGCTCAAAGGAATCCTAAACTCACTCCGCGAAGCGGCAGCGAAGCGGTTTGAGATTGCGACCAAATGACTGAACTGCGCTGCGGCCCACCCCCCTCCAAACCCGCTGACATCATCGCGTGGGCTGAAGATCACATCCGGCTGATAGGTTCAGTCCGCAGCGAGCGTTACGATTCCAAGATAACCCCATGGACAATCGAACCAATCAAACGCCTGGCTGACGACGAGACACGCATCGTGACGCTAGTGAAGCCGGTTCAGACCGGCGGCAGTCGCGTCGGGCTAATCGCGTTGTGCTGGTTCGCGAAGTTCGGTCACGGGCACATCCAATACAACTGGGAGAAAGACGACAAAGCGGAAGCGAAATGGGAGAACGAAACCCTGCCGACGCTGGAGGCGTGCGGTGTGCTTGATTGGAGTCACGACCGATTCGCCGCGGTGAAGTGTTACGCGAAGTTCCGGCAAGCCTTCGTTCGCTCGCAAGGTGTCTTTCTGCCGGAGGCGCTCGACTCTGATTCCGTTCCGTATCAGGTCAACGAGGAGATTCATTCATGGAAGCCGGGACACCTGGCGAAAGCGCGCGGCCGTCAAACCGCCGTCTGGTTTCCTAAAGCGGTGGACATCTCGAACGCTGGCGTAGAAGGCGACCAACTCCACACCGCATTTGAGGCCGGCACAATGCAGGAATGGGAGGTGGAGTGCCCCGGCTGCGGAGAGTTCCACACCATGCGGACGCGCTGGGAAGAAAAGCATCCCGAGCTTGGTGGGCTGCGCTACGATTCCACCGACTGCAAGCTTCCCGGCGGAAAATTCGATTACAACAAGCTGGAGAAAACAATCCGCTACCACATGCCATGCGGCTACCAGGTCCGCGACACGCCCGCCGAACGCCGCCCACTTTCATTGTCGGGCCGCTACAGCGCGCCCAAGAACGAAGGAGCGCACCTGTCGCACCGCAGCTACATTTATGATGCAGTGTCGGTGGACTTCATTCCGTGGCTGCAACTCATTACCGAGAAGCATCAGGCATTGCGCACCCTCAAGGGCGGCGATGAAATCCCGTTTCAGAAATACATTCAAGAGCGCGAGTGCCGGTTTTATTCCCACGAGCACCGACCGTTTCAAGGTCAAATCATCGTCAACTCTACGCTGAAGAAAAACCGGACAGGATTGCCGAACCGGATCGTTCGCGCGTGGGCAGCGGACAAGCAGAAAGGATTCAAGCACCTCGGAGAACTCGGCCACTACTGGCTTGTTATTCGAGACGTGCTGGAGAATTGCGACTCGCAGCTTGTCTTTGAGGGGAAGGTCCACACCGATCTCGACTTGCTTGCCATCCTTGACGAGCACGAGTGCAAGCGGCGATGTGGCGTCATTGACGCCACATGGGACACCAAGCACACATTGGAGTTCTGCTATCGCAACGGAATCAACGCCACCATCGGCAGCGCGAAGCAGGAATGGTTTTCTCACGCCGACAAGGTGAAGCGATTCTATTCCACGTCGAAACCGATTCACATGGAGTTAAACGTCCCGCCAAAGTTCAACTACATCGTGAGCCGTGAAGGATGGCAGCCGCACATAGACGAGCCAATGCTGTGGCATTACAACAAGGCTGGACTGCTCTCAAATCTTTTCTTCCTGCGCGACCATCGCGCGCGTGTGCTGGCGGAGAACAAAGACGCATCTCCGTGGCAATACATCATCTGGGATGTGCCGTCTGACGCGTCGGAAGATTACCAGCTTCAACTCGACTCTTGGGAACGCAAGCGGACCACGCGCGGGCGGGCCAAGGAGCAGATCGAAGAATGGCAGCAAACCCGCAAGGCTGACCACTTGTTGATGTGCGAGGCGTATATCGCCTGCATGATCGACATGGAGGGCTTAATTGCTGGACGGATGAACCAACTGGGGGCGAAATGAGCGATGAGCGTTTTTGTTTTTGTGAAGCCTGCGGGCAGCTAATCCCTATTCCTAAAATCAAAACCGTTCACCTGCTTTGCTGTGCGTGCAACCTTCAACCAAGGCAATGGCCGGAAAACCCAAAAACAAAGCCAGCAACCTTCCGTGAGTTGCTTGGACTTAGAGAAGACCCGAGAAGTCGAATGACTGGAGAAACATGGTCATGATAAAATCCCTATCCCCTCGGCAGCGCGAAATTCTGCGCCTCGTCGCCTTCGGTAAATCAGACAAGGAGATTGCGGATGTTCTGGCGATTGGGTGCGGAACTGTGGACAAGCACATGCGGACGATCAAGGGTCGGCTGCGCGCTCGCTCGCGATCACACGCGGTTTACTTGGCGTTCTGCCGTTAGTCACTACAGTTTTCAGCAATGCCAATTTCCGCCACTGCCTGAAATTCTTAGTCGCACCTAAAGTTAGGTGTGACGGTGAATCAGGACGACATTGAAGCCGTCTGGCGCGAAGCATGGATTGCTGCGCCAGACGGCGCGTTGACGTTCCAGGAACAGCTAACCTCCGGCTGGCAGACCGCCCGTGCGCTCAATCGAGGTTCATCCCTCTCGAATCTCTCGCAAGGCTCATCCTCTCACGGCTACGCCACGCCCGACGCGCACACGCTGACGACGGTTGATAAGGAGCGCATCGCACTCGCTGCAATCAAGCTCTACGAGAAGCTCGCCCGCGATCTCTACACCGACGACGAGGACGAGATTTACCAGGAGGGTATCGCCCAATTCGCCGCCGCGCCCTCGGGCGACTTCCGCGTTGATTTCTCCTGCCTGCGATGAACTTCTCAAACGCCATCTCAGCTCTCCTTTCCGGCACGCGCCTTGGATTCGCTTACGATGCCTTGCTCAACAAGTTCGACGCCGCGTCATGGTCTGAGGACCGAAGCTGGCGACGGGCCAACCTTGAAGCGCCCCGTCTCGACATTACCCGATGCACGCGCGAACAACTTCAAGGTAAAGCGCTGGATTTCGAGCAAAACTCACCGCTATTCAACAAGCTCGCGGATGTTTGGGAGCAATACACCGTCGGCAGCGGGCTTCAATTCTTCCCTGACACCAGCGACCAGGAATTTAACAAGGCCGCGCTAGACACTTGGGATGCGTGGAAGCCGTTCGCCGATGTTTCCAGCCGGTTCGGTTTCGACGTGAAGCAAGGCGTCATCTCCCGCGAAACCTTCGTCATCGGCGGCGATTTCGTCCTGCTCACCCGCGATCCATCGAACAACCGCCCGCGCATCCAGACCATCGAGGCGCATTTCTGCAAAACCCCGCCGTCAATGGCCGCGCAGGAAGGCAAAACCATCTTCGACGGTGTTGTTACCGACGCTGCAGGACGGCCAACGCACTACTGGTTCCAAACCGACACAAAAACCTTCGAGCGGTTTGAATCGTGGCAGGTCATCCATGTTTTTGAGCCGTCCCGTCACGGGCAGTTGCGTGAAATCCCCTACATCGCCTGCGCAACCAACACACTAACCGACATGCTTGACCTCGCGGCGCTCGAAATGAAGCACTGCAAGGTAAACGCGCAGAACTCCCTGAACGTTTACACCGAAAGCGGCGAGATGCCGCCGGGCATGGGCTACAGTCAGCGCCGATTCGTTGACCAGGCAACCCAACTCGCATACGGGACAGCCGGCGAAACTGAAAAGAAGGCTCAATACTACCGTGAAGCCTACGCGGGCCGCGTGAATGTCGCCATGCAGGGCGACAAGATCGAGGAACACGTCAGTCAGCGACCATCAGAAGCGTGGCGCGCACAGCAGCGCAGCCTTGCGGAGAACGTCTGCGTCGGTGTCGGCATTCCCTACGTCCTGGTTTACCCGGATTCAATGCAGGGCACGGTTTATCGCGGCTCACTCGACGCCGCTGCCGCCTTCTTCCGATCCAAGTCTGGGATGTTCGCCAGCCATTTCCAGCGCATCTACGAATACGTCATCAACATGGAGGCGGCATTCAATCCCCGCCTCGCCAAGCGCCCGCTTGACTGGAAAAAAACGTCCGTCCGCGCCCCGCGCGCCGTGAATGTTGACGTGGGCCGCAACTCCAATGCGATGGTGCAAGAGCTTCAAAGCGGTCTGCGCACCTACAAAGCCTGCGCCGCTGAGCTTGGCTTGGATGGAATGCAACTGCTCCGCGAGAAGGCGGACGAGGCGGTATTCATTCGCGAACTCGCCGATGCGCGGAACATCAACGTCTCGGAGATTTCCACCCTTCAGCAATCCGAACCTCAGCAGGTCGCTGAACCAGACCCGCCACTGAAATGAAAACTTTCAACAAGATCATCTCCAAAGCCATCCCTTTTATCGGCGGGAAAATCGAGATCACCTTCAACAAGGAGGATGCCACGCCGGTTTCGCTGATGATCTATGACGACATCGGCAAAGACCCCTGGACGGGTGAAGGCTTCGCCGCGAAAGACCTCGCCTCCGCGCTCTCGGAAGTTTCCAACAAGAAACGCGAGTTGAAGATTCACATCAACTCGCGCGGCGGCGACGTGAATGAAGGCAAGGCCATTCGTTCCATGTTGGAAGACTGGGAAGGCAAGATCGTCAACATCATCGACGGCGTAGCCGCTTCAACCGCGTCCTGGATGATTCCCGCCGACGAGACGCACGCCCGCAGCCATTCCCAAATCTTCATTCATAAGTCATGGGCCGTTGTAGTTGGCAACGCCGACGACATGACCAAGGCGACCGAGATGTTGAACATCACCGATGGCCAGATCGCCGACATCTACGCGAAGAAAACCGGCAAGCCCCGCGATGAAATGCTCGCGTTGATGGCTGCCGAAACCCTGCTCACCGGCGATGCCGCCAAGGACCTCGGACTGGTGGACAAGGTGATTGACGGCAAGGCCGTTCACAATTTCAGCACAGCGGAAATCAGCAACATGAAGCAGAAGCTGGCCGCGCTGAACTCCTCAAAATTTACGGCAGCAACCGGCAACGAGGACCCCTCAAAGCCAAAGACGCCTATCACGCCGCAAGCTGCCAACCTTTCCGCTCCCTCGCAGGGCGCGGAGGAACCAAAAACCCAAAACCCGCAGAACATCATGAACAAAACTGAAATGCTCGCCCTGCTCAACAAGTGGGGCATCCAGCCACCGGCTGACGCGACCGATGAGGCGATTAAAACCCTCGTCCAAAACGGACCTCCGACGGTCACTGCGAACACGCAGCCCGCGCCCGCCGCGAACACCGTCACGGCTAATTCCGAACTCGCCGCCATCAAAGCGCAGTTGAAAGCGGAGAAGGACGCCCGCATCACGGACAAGTTCAATGCCATCGCCGCGACCCGCCCGACGGTTGCGACCAATCGCGAAGCCTTCCTCGCCAAGTGCCTGGTGGACGATTCCATGCTCGCCGTTTACAGCGAGTTCCCGGAGACGGCTGCCCCGCTGAACTCCCCGCGCGGGCGCGTGCAGGTCGGCGCTGAGAACATCATCGAGCGCGCGAACAAGATCGAGAACGTCGCGGATCGTTACAAGTTCCGCGTGGCGAACTACGCCGAGTTGAACCAGGCGTATCTGAATCCGCGCAACGCGAACACCACGGACAGCGCGCTCGTCACCGACATGCTCCTCGATGGCGCGACGACCGTCCTCCAGAACCGGCTCGCCCCGTTGCGGGCCTTCAGCAAGGAAGTCTCCATCGACCGCATCAAGCCGAAGGCGGTTTTACAGCATCGCCAGATCACCGCCGGCGGAACGGCGCAGAGCAATGCGACCTCGTTTGAGGACACGACCAACTTCGTCGGCACGGAAGCCAACATCCCAATCACCATCGCGCAACTCACGTCTGGTGGTCACATCACGAACGCTGAACGCCAGAACGGCGTGACGATGGATCAATGGGTGCAGATCAAGACGGCGGAAATCTCTGACAAGATCATGGCTGCGGTTGCCGCTGTGATTCTGGAAGGCACTTACACCGCCACGCCGGTTACTTCGGCGGCGGCAGCATTCG
>Ga0315910_10000479_pt1 | contig 39774 bp, 25 predicted proteins | sample EdamamesoilMG_FD_204470 | JGI IMG/M metagenome (GOLD analysis project Ga0315910, IMG submission 204470) | Garden soil microbial communities collected in Santa Monica, California, United States - Edamame soil | ecosystem: Environmental > Terrestrial > Soil > Garden | place: USA: California...
CGCGGGTCAGTCGGGCGAGCCCGGTGCGAAGAACCCCCTCTTTGTGAGGGGTTTTCGCACCTCCTCTGTCTGCCGATCCGCGCGGGCACGGCTGTTTCTTTCGGCAGGGTGCTTTTTTCAGCACCCTGTTACGACAGCGAGCGTCGACGGAGTCGCACGAGCAGCGCGAACCCAATTGCCAAGAGCCCAGCTGCCGGGAAGGCCGGACCACCCAGCCCCGCCGTGCGACATCCGCAGCCATCGTCGCCCGGAGGTGGCATCGCGCCCGGCTCGGCACCGCTCCCGCCGGCGCCTGCTGGTGCGCCGCCGCTGGCCGCCCCGGCGCCTCCAGTCCCAGCGGTCGGCCCTGCGCCACCGCCGGCCGGCGTGCTGCCGCCGCTGGACACGGTGCCACCTGCTCCACCGCTGGCGCTGACCCCCCCGCTGCCGCCCGCCCCGCCGGCCGCTCCACCCGCTCCGTCAGCGCCGCCGCTGCCCGTGGGCAGTGGATCCTTGGGCGTGAACTGCCAGTAGTCCAGATTGAAGAGCGAACCACTGCCTCCGGAAAATACCAGGAACAGGTCGTGCACGCCGGGCACCTCAGCCACGTCGCACTCAGTCGTTTCCCACGTCTGCCAATCGCCCGTCGGCTCCACCGCGCAGGTGCCGAGGAGCTGCCCGTCCATCGCACCTAGGTGGAGCTCGATGTCGCCGCCACTTCCCGCCGAAGCCACGCTCGCCGAAAACGAGAGAGCACCCGTGCCGAAGTCGACCGACTTCACCTTGATGTAGTCACCGTCCTCGATGCTGCCGACGCTGCGGCCACCGGCGCTGGAGTCCTCGACCTCGACTCCGCCCGTCCAGGCGATCGTTTCGCCTTCCGTCCGCTGGTACGGGTTCAGGTTCGAAGCAGCCTCGGGGCCCTGCGACGTCTTGGCGATCGTGGGAAAGGAACCGTCGGATTCGTACGTGAACTCCTCGACGGCGACGGAACGCTTGAAGCCGCCACCCCCGGGCAGTTCTTGCGTGTGATAGAAGAAGTAGGAGTGCCCCTTGAAGTCGATCACGCCGGCGTGGTTGGTGAAGGCGTGGCCGGAGGTGTTCTCCATGATGATGCCGCGGTACGTCCACGGTCCAGTCGGCCCGGTGCTGGTGGAGTAGCCAATGTCTTCGGGGATGCCGCTCGCGGCGAACAGCATGTAGTAGAGGTCGTCCCGCCGATAGAACCAGGGGCCTTCTTCGTAGAGCGTTGGCCGCTCGGCGTTGCCCGGGCGTGTGCCGAAGCTCTCCGTCGTGTTCGGGATCTGCTCGATCGATCCCGAATAGGAGATCATGTCGTCGTTGAGACGTACGTACCAAAGCTTGGGATTCCCGAAGTAGAGGTAGGCCTGCCCGTCGTCGTCGACGAACACGGTGGGATCGATGTACTCGTGCGAGCCGGTCACGAGTGGACCATCCAGCGGATCGGTGAACGGCCCGAGCGGGCTGTCCGAAACGGCCACTCCGATCGCATTCGGCGACACCGGGACATAAAAGTAGAACTGCCCGTCCCGGTGCACGCAGTGGGGGGCCCACGCTTTGCCGTTCGACCAGGAGAAGTCTTGGTAGCTGAGCGGTGAGCCGTGGTCGGTCCAGTTCACCATGTCTTCCGACGAGTAGAGTCGCCAGTCGTTCATCGTGAAGAAGTCATCGACGGTGACGTCCTCGTCGTGACTGGTGCAGAGGTACACCTTGTCCTCGTGCACCATCGGTGCCGGGTCCGCGGTGTACAGCGTCTGCATGATCGGGTTATCGGCGTTTGCGCGAGCGGGCCACAGGGTGAGCGCGGTGAGGCCGAGCAAGAGGCAGGTCCTGGCTTCTCGGCTGCTATGCAAGGACAGCATCCCGCTTGAGTTAGCCGAGCCGGCCGGGAAGTTCAGAGGAGCCGAACTGCAGCGCCTGAGTGTATGATTCCTGCGTGGGCGAACGCAGGGCGTCGCACGTCGTTTACAGCGCGAGCGAGGAGTCTTCGGCTCTCATTTTCGCTGGAACTCGACGCGTGTAGAGCAGCCGTAGCTTGTGGTCGGCACCTGACGCTGCGCCGGCTTCGTCCGGGCGCTTGCCTAGACGGAGCTTGACGGAATGGCCGTTTTCGAATGTCCAGATGTACTCGAGGTACGCGCGCTGCTGGTCCACGCATTCGGCGATCGTCTCTCGGCAGTCCTGAGGAACGGCGGTGTTGGCGGTCGCCGGTGCGCCGTAGCGTTTCTCGATCGCCTGCTTGAGGCCGGTCACCGTCGAGATGAGCTCGCCCTCGTCTGGCTCGGACGTGACCAGGATCTGGCAGAACGCGTCGTGGCAGGGCAAGAGCTGCACCGTTCCACTGACCCCCACGTTCTCGGCCGGGCCACTGCACGCCGCAACCTTGGCCTTTTCCGTCCAGGTGTGGCCTGCGGCTTCGCAAGCAGAGCGGGCCGCGGCTGTCGTCATCGCAAACTCGAAGCCCGCCACTCCCGTGGGCGACGCTGGGCCTCCTTCTGCTTCGGGAGCCGCTCCTACGGTCGTTGCCGCGCCCTTCGAAGCGGTGCCCGTGAACATGATGCAGGTCGCGCGGTACCCCTTCAGGGTGCCCACACTTCCACTGCCATCGGACACGCTCCCCACCACCTCGTTCGCCGAACCGGTGATGATGATTCCATGGCAACCTCGCTCAGCGGCGCTCGCGCGGAGTTCTGCAATGATCTCGCTTTGGCCGTCACCGCTGACCGGACTGGCTTGGCGCGCTTCGATGATGCCCACTTCCTCGTAGCTTCTGTCCGCAGGAACTTGCGTCGTGAAGACCTCCACGTCCTCGGGTCGGCGTGAACTCGCCTCCACGCTGGGCGCATTCGTCTCCGTGTATTCGACCGTGGAACCACAGGCGCTTCCCGCGACCGCTAGACCCAACGTAAGAATGATCGCAACCGCTCCGCGCATGATGGCACGACTTTATCCATGTGGCGTTGAATCGACAAGCGCCACATGGACGGTCCGAGGCCGCTCGCTCACTTCAGTCGAGCGACTGGAAGAAGTCCCAAGCGCGCTGACCGGAGCCATCGGGCACGAAGTGGTCGCCGCCGTGGGTGCAGTACACGATGGGCGAGTCAGCGTCGCAGCCTTGATACTCGACGCAATTTCCGCCGAGCGACGAGGGCATCGAGGTGGTGGTGCAGTGGGCGCGGCCGCGCCAGAAGTCGCGAGTGGCTTGGCCCATCTGCGGCGTGACCGTGCCGTCGGTATCGCCCTGCACCTGAATGACGGCTTGCTTCGCGCTCTCGTCGCCGCAGGTGGGTGAGGTGGACCACGGGCCCCAGCCTGCCACGGGGGCGAGCGCGCGGAACACGGATGCTCGCTCGCAGCCGAGGGCATTGCTCATGAAGCCGCCCTGGCTGAAGCCCATGGCGAAGATGCGGTCGGAATCGACGCAGTAGTCCTCGCTCACGGTCTCGATGAGCGCATCGATGTAGTCGAGGTCCGCGTTCAGGCGAGCTTCATTCGCGCTGGGCGGTGGGCCACCCCAGTTCGAGTCGGCGGTGCCCCACTGGGACTGGCTGCTCGGCGGATTGGACTGCCCATTGGCTTGGATACCTTGTGGGTAGATGAGAATGGCTTGGTTGTCGGTGGCTTCGATCAGCTGGAAGCCGCTCGAATCGTGCGCCGCCCAAACGTTGTTCATGTTGAGTCCGTGGATGCCGAACACGATCGGCAGCGGCTCGTTGGGATCGGCATCCGGGGGAACGTACAAAAGGTAGTACCGTGTGAGGCTGCCGACTTGGATCGTCTGCTGGGTCATCGAACTCGGAGGCGTCGTGCCCTTGCCGCAGCCCGCGGTGCCGGTGCCGCCGGGACTCCCGCCCGATCCGGTGCCGCCGGTACTGCCGACCTCTCCGCCCGAGCCCGTGGCGCCGCCACTGGACGTCTCGCCGCCGGAGCTCGACCCGCCGGAGCTCGACCCGCCGGAGGACGACGCGCCGCCGGTCGTGGCGCCCCCAGACCCCACGACACCGCCCGAGCCCACGATGCCCCCGGACCCGACGATCCCGCCCGAGCCCACGACACCGCCCGAGCCCGTGCTGCCGCCGGATCCGGACGGAGCCGGCGGCTCGGAGGAGCACGCCGCCACGCAGCTGGCGCTCACGCAGAGCGCGAAGGGTAAGAGGTACGAGGGCTTAGCTAAACGGAACGATGCTCGGGGCAGGGGCATGCGCGCGGCTCTAGCCCTCGCCCAGCGAGGGGTGCAGAGGAGGCAGAGTGCCTCCAAAGCCTGCAAATGTCCGAGATGATTGGAAAACTGGGAAGCGCTTTCTGAGGCGCGCGCTCTACTCTTGCGGATCCAGCCGATTCGTCGGGTGGAAGCGGAGCCATGTGTGGGGCCGTCCTCGGGTAGCTCCGCCGTGCCGGTCCGGTAAGGTGAATGGTGCAAGAAGCAGCGGACTCCAGGAATCGGCGAGCCCATGCTTCGGACCGCCGTTCTCTGCTAAGGCAGCGCCTTCTGCGGTCACGGGCGGCTCCCTCCGAGCATCGTCCGGCTCGGGCCTGCTCTGCGGGCTCCGGGCAAAATCAGTGAGCGAATAGTTGGAGACGTTATGAGCGTTGTGATTGGTGACAAGGAATACTTCCCCGGCGTTGGCAAGATTGCGTACGAAGGGCCGGAGTCGGACAACCCGCTGGCCTTCAGGTGGTACGACGAGAAGCGCGTCGTCGCCGGCAAGACGTTGAAGGACCACTTCAAGTTTGCCGTTTGCTACTGGCACACGTTCTGCGGCGCCGGTCACGACCCCTTCGGTCCGGGTCCGTTCGTGTTCCCGTGGAACGAGGGCAAGGACGCGCTGTCGCGCGCCAAGATGAAGGCCGACGCAGCGTTCGAGTTCATCACCAAGCTCGGCGTTCCCTACTACTGCTTCCACGACATCGACCTGATCGAGGAAGGCGGCAGCCGCGCCGAAACCGCCAAGCGCGTCATGGACATCGTCGAGTATGCCAAGCAGAAGCAGGCGGCTTCTGGTGTGAAGCTCTTGTGGGGCACGGCGAACCTGTTCTCGAACCCGCGCTACATGAACGGCGCCTCGACCAACCCGGACTTCGCCGTCGTCGCCCACGCTGGCGCGCAGCTGAAGGACGCACTCGACGCCACCATCGCGCTCGGCGGCGAGAACTACGTGTTCTGGGGCGGTCGTGAGGGCTACATGAGCTTGCTCAACACCGACATGAAGCGTGAGCTCGCGCACCTCGCGCGCTTCCTCACCATGGCTCGCGATTACGCGCGCGCACAGGGCTTCAAGGGCGTGTTCTTCATCGAGCCGAAGCCCATGGAGCCGAGCAAGCATCAGTACGACTTCGACTGCGCTACGGTGATTGGCTTCTTGCGTGAGCACGGCCTCGACAAGGACTTCAAGCTCAACATCGAGACCAACCACGCGACGCTCGCCGGTCACACGATGGAGCACGAGATGCAGGTCGCGGCCGACGCGGGCATGCTGGGCAGCATCGATGCCAACCGCGGCGACTACCAGAACGCTTGGGACACCGACCAGTTCCCCAACAACATCAACGAGACGGTGGAGATGATGCTGGTCCTCCTCCGCAGTGGCGGCTTCCAGGGCGGTGGCGTCAACTTCGACGCCAAGCGCCGCCGCAACTCGACCGACATGAACGACACGTTCCATGGCCACATCGGCGGCATGGATACGTTTGCTCGCTCGCTCATCATCGCCGACGACCTCATCCAGAAGTCGCCCATCGAGAAGATGCGCAAAGAGCGCTATTCGTCCTTCGACGCTGGCAAGGGCGCCGAGTTCGAAGGCGGCAAGCTCAGCCTCGTGCAGCTCGCCGAGCTCGGCAACAAGGGTGGCGAGCCGCCGCTCAAGAGCGGCCAGCAAGAGCTCTACGAGAACATCGTCAATCGCTACGTGCGCTGAAAGCGCAGCACGAGGCGGGCGCGCTGAAGCGCAGCACGCGGGCGCGCTGAAAGCGCAGCACGCGGGCGCGCTGAAAGCGCGGTACCAGCCGGATCGAGAGAGGGCCTACCCGAACGTCGGGTGGGCCCTTTCCTTTTGGGCCCGGGCTGCCGACGTGTCCGGGCTGGCCCCGTCTCGGCCCTCCAGGATCGGACGTCCCCCGCTGGTTCGGTGACGTTCGGGTGCCGCCGACATCTTCTCGATACATTTCTTCGTTCCCCGAGGGGCGATGAGTCGAGCGTGCTGGCCTATCAGGGTGCTGAAAAAGTCTTTTCAGCACCCTGCGTGCTTCTCCGCGCGGGCAAGTCGAGCGAGAGCGGTGCGAAGAACCCACCTCTTGGTGAGGGGTTTTCGCACCCTTCGCTATCCACTGCCCCGCGCGGGCACGGTTGTTTTCGTCGGCAGGGTGCGTTTTTCCGCACCCTGCTATCCGTAAATATCATCGCATCAGCAAAGATATGATCCAAGGTCAGACATTTGGTAGGGTCGCTGCCATTGATGGCTGATCTAGAGGCGGGGACCGTCATTGGAGGTGACTTCGAGGTGCAGTCGCTCTTGCAGAAGGGCGGCATGGGCGCCGTGTACCTGGCCGTGCAGCGCAGCACGATGAGGCAGCGTGCGCTCAAAGTGATGCACACGGAGATTGTCCTCGACGAGGCATATCGGGCACGCTTCGCGCAAGAGGCGCGCGTGGCCTCTCGTATCGACAGCGACCACGTGGTCGAGGTGATCGCTGCGGGCGTCGACGAAGTGCGCGGCTTTCCATGGCTCGTCATGGAGCTACTGGAAGGAGAAGAGCTTGGTGCGCGCGTCGAGCGCGGCCAGCAGCTGACGCCGCCCGAAGCTGCCGAAGCTCTGGCGCAGCTTTATCATGGCGTCGCTCGCGCGCACGCCGCGGGCATCGTGCATCGGGACCTCAAACCCGAGAACCTGTTCTTGTCGCGTGCGCGCCGGGCTGGCGTCCCGTTTACCCTGAAAATCCTGGACTTCGGCATCGCCAAGCTGCTCGAGGACGCCAAGACGCACGCCACGACGCAGGCGCTCGGGACGCCGCTTTGGATGGCGCCCGAGCAGTCCGATCAGCGCAGTGTCGTCTCCCCCGCCACGGACGTGTGGGCGCTCGCGCTGATTGCTTTCTGGGTTCTCACTGGCCGTCACTACTGGCTCACCGCTCTGAGTCCGACGGCCACGCTGACCGGCCTCTTGCGCGAGATCCTCGTCGAGCCGATGCCGGCTGCTTCGCTGCGCGCCGCGGAGCTCGGTGCGAGCGTGCCGATCGGTTTCGATGAATGGTTCGCTGCCTGCACGGACCGCGACCCCAGAGCCCGCATTCAGACTGCGGACCTGGCTTGGGAGCGCCTCGGCCAGCTCTTGCGAAGCGATGGTGTGCCGGAACGCTGGGCGTTGACCGGTACGGCGCCGGCGTCGGTGCCACCCGCATTGCGGAGCGATCGACCGCTAGCGAGCGGCCCTGCGACTGCCAGCGACTCGGCGCCCATGGTCCAGCTTTCCATGCAGCCTCACTCGGAACCGTCCCTCACAGCGGATGCGGCACCGCGTGGCTCCGATCACGCCCATGGCTACTTCTATCCGGTTGTCTATCCGTTTTCCGAGCCGGGCTGCGCGCGCGAGCTCTGGTGGGTGGCTCTCATCAACTACTTGCCCGGCCTGAACCTCCTCCTCCTGCGAGGCTTTCGTCTAGAGCTCACACAGCGCATGTTGCGTGGCCAGGCGCCGCTCTTCCCGCCCCCCGCGCACATGGGGTCGTTCCTCTTTCAGGGGGCGCTCTTGTGGACGATGACGGGTCTTTACCTGATCCCGCCGCTCGCGCTCATGGCATTCACTGGGATCCGCGGCCTCAGCAGCTTCTTGGGTGACCTGCTGACGCTCGCCGGCATCGTCCTCGGCCTCACCAACGTCAGCCTGTGGGATTTCGTCGTGCGCGAACTGTGGACCAGCCTGCTGGCTGCCGCGATCGACTCGGTGTGGGCCATCCTGTCACTGCCGCTCTACCGAGCGGCGATGATTCACTACGCCGTCACAGGCAAGGTGGGGGCATTCTTCGCGGTCCACACCAACATTGGCTTCATCGTTCGGCATGCCCGGGCGTTCGCCAATCTCTATCTTTTCAGCTTCATTCTGAACGCGATGATTGCGCTGGCCGGCCTGGTCTTGGCCTCCACCGTCGTCGGCGCGCTGCTGATCCCTCTCTTCGCCCTGCCCGTCTACTATTGGACGACCGGGTACGAGTATGGGCTCCTGGCGCAAGAGTTTGCGCGCGATCTGGCAGACCCCAAGGTGGCACGAGGTCAGCTGCGCTGGCTCCTGGTCCCGGCCGGGCTCGCCCTGCTCGTGCATGCTTGCGCGCCCGATCCGCTCGACAAGCCAGACCTGGCGGCCATCAGCGCCGGCGCCCAACCGGCTGGCTGCGGGGCCCCGTTTGGCCGGAGCGGGGCCAGTTCCGGCGTGTCCGCGACGGCGGCGCTGCCCACGAACACCACCACTGCTGCGGGTTCGCGGTCGATCAGCTCTCGCGCGCCGCAGTCCGAGCGGCCCCAAGTCGTTCCGTCTGCTTCCGCGTCTGCTGCCGAAGATGCCGCGACGACGGAGCTTCGAGTCGTCCAGACGGTCGTGGTGGCCTACTACGCGGACCTGAGCGCGGACACCTTCGACGCTAGCGAGCACTTCGCGCCCCGTATCGAGCGCTACATCAGCATGCAAGGCACCAGTCCCGCTGCAATCAACGCGTACATCAATGGTCCCTTCCGCTCGCAGTTCAAGAAGCCGAAGTTCACGTTGGAGCCTGGATCACTCGAGCGGGAGGCGAGCGGCAGCTATGTCTACGACGAGCACAGCGAGTACTACTTCGTGGCCAAGAAGAGGCAGGTCTCTCAGCGCTACAAGGTGCGCGTGCGCGTCGTCGACGGAAAGATTGCTTTCCTTCACCAGTTCCAGCGACTGCCCAGCGCAGCGCAATAGCAGGATGCGAGCTGCTTTCTGCGCGCCCCTTCGCGTCAGCAGGGGTCGAGCGCGTACGCTGCGCCCGTGCTCGGCACGGTGTGGTTTTCCGCGCCCTGCTAGCGCTTTCTCGTGCCTTTGCTGGCGGCCTTCTTGCTGGCCTTTCCCGGACGCGTGCCGTTGCCTTTCGCGGCCGCTCTGCCCTTCGTCGTGCTCTTCACGCTCTTCGCGCCGGTCGTCGCCTGGCTCGTCGACGCTTTCTCCTTGAGGGCGCGCGTCGTCCCCGCCGCGCTCGCTTTGCTCTGGGTGACGGGGAGCGCGGCCCCACCAAGAGCAGGGGCGTGTCCAGCGGCGTGCGCGGCAAGGTGCTTCTTACCTGCGATGCGTTGCCAGCTCCCCTCGATCAAGCTGGCGACCTCGCCCGCCTTCAGCGCGTCGTAGTCGACCGTGACCCAGCCGTGCTGGCCGATGTAGTGCGTGCGCGTGAAGCGTGCGTCGCTCAGGAGATCGGCCTGCGCTTCCGGGCCGAGATTGATCGACAGCGTGGCCGCTTCATCCATGCCGACGATGGCGAAGGGCTTCTTGCCCACGCGGAAGGCGGGGTGATGCACCATCACGTACTCCTCGGCGCCGGGGAGCGCGGTGGCCAGACGGCGGAGACTGACGAGCGCGGAGTCGAACGGGTTGGACTTGGGGGCCATCGGGACGACTTTTGCCCGGAACACGGAGGTGCCGCTAGCGGCCATCTGCGCAGGTTACTTCGCACTTCAGGGGTCGTCTTGACGAACCAGGTGTTAAGTCGTCACTTTACAGAATCGGACCTCGAGCCACGACGATGCCGCACTTCGAGTTCACTGCGCTCACTCTGCTCTTGATCCAGATCGCGGTCATCCTGGCGGTTTCGCGCGGGATTGGCGTCGCGACGCGTTGGCTGGGGCAGCCGCTCGTCATCGCCGAGGTGCTCGCTGGCATCGTGCTCGGGCCGTCGCTGCTCGGACTCGTCTGGCCGGAGGGCATGGCGGCCCTCTTCCCCACGACGTCCTTGGCCGTTCTGAAGATGCTGAGTCAGGTCGGCTTGGTGCTGTTCATGTTCCTGGTCGGTCTGGAGTTCGACCCCAAGCTCTTGCGGGGCCGGGCACACGCCTCGATTGCGATCAGTCACACCAGCATCTTCTTCCCCTTCCTGCTCGGCGCGGGTGCCGCATTCTGGCTGCACGAAGAGTACTCCGAGCCGAACGTCCCCTTCATCGGCTTCTTCTTGTTCCTGGGGGCAGCGATGAGCGTGACAGCCTTCCCGGTCTTGGCGCGCATCCTGTCGGAGCGGCACCTGCTCACCTCACGTGTCGGCGCGATTGCCATTGCCTGCGCCGCGGTCGATGACGTGACGGCTTGGTGCATTCTCGCCTTCGTGGTCGCGGTGACGCGTGCCGGCGGCCTCGAGCAGGCTGCTTGGACGACGGGCTTCGCGGTGACCTACATCTTGGTCATGCTGCTCGTGGTGCGCCCGTTCCTGGGCCGCCTGACGTCGCGGGTCCGCACGAGCGAGGGGCTCACGCCGGGCGCCGTCGCATTCGCACTCTTGCTGCTCCTCTTGTCGAGCACGTTGACGGAGCTCATCGGCATTCACTCACTGTTCGGCGCCTTCATGTTCGGCGCCGTCCTGCCCAAGGACGGTCACTTGGCCGAGGCACTGGCCGACAAGATCGAGGCGGTGGCCGTCGTCTTGCTCTTGCCGCTGTTCTTCGCCTTCAGCGGGCTGCGAACGCAGATCGGCCTCTTGGATCAGCCGCGCGAGTGGCTCGTGTGCGGCGGCATCATCGTCCTGGCGACCATCGGCAAGTTCGGCGGCAGTGCCGTCGCTGCGCGTCTCACGGGCCTCCGCTGGCGCGAGGCGAGCGCCATCGGCATCTTGATGAACACGCGCGGTCTGATGGAGCTCATCGTGCTCAATCTGGGCATGGATCTCGGCGTCATCTCGCCCACGGTGTTCACGATGCTCGTCATCATGGCGCTCGTGACGACGTTCGCGACGTCGCCCATTCTGCGCTGGGTCTACCCTGACCACGAGCTCGGGCGCGACCGCTTGGTCCAAGCGGAAGAAGTCATCACGGGCCAGACTGCGCCGCCGTTCACGATCATGATGTGCGTCTCCGACCGAACTCGGGGACCGGGCTTGGCCACCTTGGCGGCTGCGCTCGTGGGCAAGCGCGAAGAGCCAGTGAACCTCATTGCCCTCCACTTGTGGAGCCCCACGGACCGGCCGTCCGTCGAGCTCAAGCGGGGAGCAGAGCTGAGCACCCCCGGGCCGCTCGCGCCGCTCTTGGCTCACGCAGCCGACTTGATGCTCGACGTGCGCCCGCTGAGCTTCGTCTCCGCCGACCCGGCCACCGACATCCGCCGCACCGCCGAGGCGAAGCAGGCCTCGCTCGTGCTGCTCGGTGCCCACAGGCCAATGCTGCTCGAGGGGCGCTTGAGCGGGACCGTGAGCGACGTGGCGCGCGATTCGAAGTGTCCGGTTGCGGTGCTGGTCGACCGGGGGCTCACGCGCATCCAGCGCGTGCTCGTCGCGTATGCCGGCGGTCCGGAAGATCTGGCTGCCCTCGAGCTCGCGCGCAGAATCGGGCGCGCACCCGGCACGGAGCTCACGCTCTTCCACGTCGTTGCACCGGGCGGTGGCGATCGGCCCGGGCCGGGACGAGGCCAAATTGCCAGCGCCCTCGGGACCCCGGTGGAGACGCACCGCGAAACCCCTACGGGCCGTACGACGCCAGTGGTCGACGAGCTCTTCGCGGAACCAGGCATGCACGCTGGCAGGCTGCGTGTGCGCTTCGTGGAGCACGGCTCACCCCCCGATGCCGTGCTGGAAGAGTGCCGCCAGGGCTACGACCTGGTGGTGCTCGGCGTCCACGCGCGCTGGGGCCTCGAACAGGGGATGCTCAGCCTGCGCCGACGTCGCGTACTCTCGGAAGCGCCGGTCTCGATTTTGGCCGTCCATCCAGCTCTCGCCAGCGCCGAACGAGAGCCCGATGCCGCTCGGTCGCAGCTCGCGAGTGGGACGGCTTGATGCACTTCGGAGCGACGCTGCGCTTGCTTCGCCTCGACTCCGGTCTCAGCCTGCGCGATTTGGCCCGGCGCTTGAGTGTATCGGGCGCGTACCTCAGCCGCGTCGAGAACGGTCTGGATTCGGTCCCGACACCGCTGCGCCTGGTCGCCATCGCGCGTGAGCTCGACGTGCCGGAGCAGCTCATGCTCGGCTTGGCGCAGCAGGTCAGCCCGCTCGTCGTCGACTACATTCGGGATGAGCCGGAAGCGCTCTCGCTATTCCTCGACATCGCACAAAGGCGACTGAACGCCGCAGACCTGCGGGAAATTCGGCAGCTCGTCCGAGCGCGGTTTCCGCTCGTGGACGAGGAACCTTCGGCGTCGCTGCCGCCTTGGGCCGAGCTCATCGGGGTGGATCGCATCGTCGTCGGCATGACGTGCTCCAGCCTCGACGACGTGCTCGATCTGGCCGGGGGCCGCTTGGCAGGCGCATTGGGGGCCGGCGGCTGGAACATCGCCGCAAAGCTCCGAACGCGAGAGCGTGAGGTATCGAGCGCCATCGGTGGCGGCGTGGCCGTGCCGTCGATCAGCCTCGATGGTGCGGAGCTCCGCGCCGCCGTGGTGACGCTCGCTCGCCCGCTCGACTCGGACACGCCGGATCGGGCGCCCATTCACACGGTGATCGCTCTCGTCGGACCGCGCGCTTCTCGAGCGCGGCGGCTGTGTCTCATGCAGGTCGCGCGCTGGACGGCGCGCGGTTTGTTTTCTGAGCTGGCCGAGGCCACGGCGCCCGCTGAAGTCCACGCCCTGCTCCTCGCTTGGGAAGCGGGGATGTGATTCGCGCGGCGACTTACGATAGGCTCCCCGGGTTACCAAGAGGGGATACTGCACTCAGATGTCTTATCGCGATCAGGGTCGTTCGGGTCGGGCGCGCAGGGTGAGTTCAATCGGTCTACGTGGCGGCTCGCTCATCGGCCTCGTCGCGCTCGTGTGGGCTTGCGGCGAGGGGACGCGGGCGCCGATCGTCGATTCGAACGGCACCGGCGGGCGAGACGGAACCGGCGGCGAAGGCGGCTCGGGACCGGAAGGGAGCGGCGGGAGGGAGCCAGCCGAACCAGGAGCACCCGACGTCGTGCTGCTGAGTCCGGAGGCGGACGCCGTGCTCACCGACAGGCTCACGGCTGCTTGCCAAGCTCTGTCCGATGACGCACCAGCCTCCGGCGCGGTCGATGCAGCTTCCGTCAAGGTGCGCCTCTTGGACGAAGAAGGCGAGACGGTGCTCGAGGCGCCGGCCACGCCCGGCGCAGCCGACGAATACGTTGCAGAATTCGCGCTGGAGACCGTGCCGGCCGGCCTCTACACGGTGGAATGTAGCGCCTCGGACGACGCTTCGCCGCCGCTGGTCGGGCTGGACGAGGTGAGCGTCCTCGTCGATCACGGCCCGAGTATCGAGCCGGTGACTCCGCTCCCGAACGGCTTCTTGGCGCGCGCCGGCCTGCATTCGTTCGAAGTCAAAATCAGGCCGGTGCCCTTGTTCGAAGGCGACGACGACGCCGAGCTCGGAGCCGACCCAGTGATCAGCATCGATCACGAAGAGTTCGCGCTGGTGCCCAAGGGCGATGACGACCCGGACGTCTTCGTGGTGGACGGCATCGACTTCGAAGACGACGAGCTCTTCCCGGAAGCGCCCCCGGATGTGACAGGCGTGCGGGTGACGGCCGAGAACCAGCGCTCGGTCAGTGGGGTGCTGGAGTACGACGTGGCCGTCGACGGCACCGGACCGCAGATCGCCATCGTATCGCCGGCGGCCGCCACCATCATCGGGAGCCGCGTGACGTTCGTGCTCGAAATCACCGACGACTTCAGCGGGGTAGACTTCGAGTCGCTGGTCGTGGAGGTCAAAGACGTCCCCATCCCCTTCGACGCGACCTCGTCCCGTTGGACTCTGACGGGGAACACCGCCACGCTCGAGCTCAATACGACGGAGTACTCCGTCGCCACCCAGCTGAGCATCAACGTGACCGTCGCCGATTTGGCGGGGAACTTGTCGTCCAACGGCGCGGGCAGCACCTACTATCTCGATCAGCTCGCGCCCATCCTTTCACTGGATCCGCCGAACATTCGCGCTCGCCGTGACGGCACCGCGGGGGTCGAGTGCTCCCACTCGTTCGATCCGGTGGGCTTCGCAGCCATCAGCCACGGAGACGATTCCTACAATCTGGTGCAGTTCCGGTCCGTTGCCTGGGACCGCACCAACGAGGAGCTGGGACAAACCCTGTTTCACTTCTCGATGATCGATACGACGAGCATGCGCCTCTGGGTCTCGAGGGCGGGCGAGCCACTGGTGGTCGACACGCCGCTGCCCGGCGAGAGTGCGGGCGATGGCATCTGCGATGCGATTTCCTCCGAGGTCGACGCGGACATCGACGCCGTCGAGCTCTCGCACATCGGCACTGCTGGTGCGCCGTTCTTCGGCGACGGCACGGCCGACCCGTCGAGTCCGACGATGTCGGGCCGCTGCGAGTATCCGGCCACACCGGCCGCTGTCCCGGAGCCTCTCTGCGAGAGCGATCTGACGTACGCCGTCGGTCAGAACATCGGCGGTCAGGTCACGCCAGCGGTTTATGCACCACTGGTCGGGGGCGGCCTGGCGTGCACGGGCTCGCAGCAGTCCGTCGCGGCCCTCTTGGGCGCGTACGAGGGCTGGGTGTGCGCGGCCGTCACCGGGCAAGACACTGCGGGCAACACGGCGGTGTCGGCACCGATCGCGTTCTGCCTGAACGACCCGGACACGGGCGCGAACCCGGATTGCTGGAACGCCGGACCGGAGGCAGCACCCGACTGCACCGACACCTGCGAACCGCTCACGACCACCGCGCTCGACGGCCATCCTTCGGCGTGGTGGCCCTACGTCAAGCTCAACAGCGACTGAGCGTGCTGAGACGGCTTGCGTTCGCGGCGGTCGGCCTCCTGGGGTGCGCGCCCTCGAAGCCCACGGTCGCACGTGACGTCCAAGCGGCGCCGGCGTCGTCCACAGGCGTGGTGCGGCCGGCGGACGAAGACGGCTATCGCCTCTGGCTTCGCTACCGAAAGCTCGATGAAGACGCGCGCACGCGAGCAGCGAGAGACCAGCTCGGCACCGTGGTCTTGACGGCGACCTCACCCACACGAGAGGTCATTCGGAGCGAGCTGACGCGGGGGCTCGGCGGGCTCTTGGGCCGTGCACCGAGTTTTGCCTCGGAGGTTCCGCCTGCTGGACAGGCCCTCGTGCTGGCGCGCACGGGCACTGGCGAGGTCGAGGCTCTGGGTCTCACGGCACCGGGTCTCACGGCACCCGTGGGCCTGGGCGACGGGTACGTGCTGCGCTCGGTCACTCAAAAGGGGCGGAGGCTGCTCGTCGTGGCGTCCGAGAGCGACCTCGGGCTCTTGTATGGAACATTCGCCCTCTTTCGTGAGCTCGAGCGCGGGAGCGACCTCGGGAATCTGAGTGTCGAAAGTCGGCCCCGCATCGATCTGCGCCTGCTCAACCATTGGGACAACCTCGACGGCTCCGTCGAGCGCGGCTACGCCGGGCGCTCGATCTGGAAGTGGGACGAAGACGTGGCGCGACATGCCGAGCGTTACCGCGACTACGCTCGTGCCTGCGCTTCGGTCGGCATCAACGGCGCAGCCATCACCAGCGTCAACGCGAATGCGTCGGCGCTCACCGAGCGCTATCTGAAGCAAGCCGGCGCCATCGCCGATGTCATGCGTCCCTATGGCGTGCGTGTGTTTCTCACGGCCCGCTTCAGCGCGCCGAGCGAAATCGGGGGCTTGTCCACGTCCGACCCGCTCGAGCCCCAAGTGGCCGCCTTCTGGCGCGACAAGGTCAGCGAAATCTATCGTTATATTCCCGATTTCGGCGGCTTCGTGGTCAAGGCCAACTCCGAGGGGCAGCCCGGGCCGCAAGACTTTGGCCGCAGCCATGCCGAAGGAGCCAACGTGCTGGCGCGTGCGCTGGCACCTCACGGCGGCAGCGTGATGTGGCGGGCCTTCGTCTACAGCGCAGAGAGTCCGGCGGACCGCATCCGGCAGGCGTACGACGAGTTCCACCCCAAGGACGGTCAGTTCGACGCCAACGTCTTCGTGCAGGTGAAGAACGGCCCCCTCGACTTCCAGCCACGCGAACCGATCCACCCGCTGCTCGGTGGCATGCCGAAGACGCCGCTGACGCTCGAGCTCCAGATCACCAAGGAGTACCTTGGACAAGACACGCACCTGGCGTACCTGGGGCCACTCTTCGAGGAAACGCTCGATCAAGACACGTTTGCGAGTGGCCCAGGCTCGACGGTCGCGCGCATCGTCGAAGGCGCATTCTTGCCGCCGGGGCCGAGCGCCATCGCCGGTGTCGCCAATGTCGGAGACGACCGAGACTGGACTGGGTCCCACTTCAATCAGGCCAACTGGTACGCATTTGGCCGTCTAGCCTGGGATCCAGAGCTGGCTTCTGCGGACATCGCAGCAGAATGGGCGCGAGCGACCTGGTCGCGCGAGCCTGAAGTCGTGGATGCGGTCAGCGACATGATGATGGCTTCGCGTGAGGCGGTGGTCGACTACATGACACCGCTCGGTCTCGTGCACCTGATGGCCGAAGGGCACCACTACGGGCCTGGACCGTGGGTCGATGGCTTGGCGCGCGCTGATTGGAACAGCACCTATTATCATCGCGCAGATGCCTCCGGCGTCGGCTTCGATCGAACGTCGCAAGGCAGCGGGGCAGTCTTGCAGTATCACTCGCCGCTGCGCGAGCTCTATGCCGATCGGCACCGCGTGCCCCTCGAGTACTTGCTCTACTTCCACCACGTTGGCTGGAACGAGCGCATCTCGACGGGTCGTACGCTGTGGCACGAGCTCGCTACGCGCTACGAGCGTGGCGTACGCACCGTGGGCAGAATGCGCGCCGCCTGGCGTCTGCTCGAAGGGTCGATCGACCGGGCTCGGTTTCGCGCGGTGGCTGAGTTCCTGGCCATTCAGGAGAGCGAAGCACGCTGGTGGCGGGACGCGTCACTGACGTACTTCTCGGGCTTTTCCGGCCAGACGTGGCCGAGCGCACGCTCGCTCTCCGACTTCCAGCATTTGCCGTGTCCGAAGGATCGCGATAGGCCTCGCTGTCCCGAAGTCTACGACTCTGCCGCCGGACCCTGAGCGGGCGCCCCGCTCAGTTGCAGCCGCACGACTGACGCGTCTTCAGCGTCACCGGCACCGCCTGGACGCCCGGCACCGTCTCGCGGCGGTAGAGCTTCTTGATGGTGGTCAGCGCTTCCTTCGCCAGGTTTTCGAACGGCTGGGCGAGTGTGGTGAGGGGCACGCTGGCGCGGCCGGCCTCGGGCAAATCGTCGAAACCGACGACAGCGACGCTCTTCGGCACCTCGAGACCGCGACGTCGCAAGTCAGCCAGCACGGCGAGCGCCATGTCGTCATTGGCGGCGATGACTCCGTCGTAGTCGACCTTCGCGTCGAGGTCGCCGAGGGCGCGAAGAGCGCCAGCGCGCGTGAAATCGCCCTGCAGGATGCGCTTCTCCTCGTGCAAAATGCCATTTTCGCGCAGGCCGTGACGGAACCCGAGGTAGCGATCCTCGGCCTCTTGGCTGTCCTTGCGGCCGCGAATGAAGAGCAGACGACGTCGTCCGTGTACGGCGACGAGATGACCCACCGCGAGCTGCATGCCCAAGCGATTGTCGACGACGATGGAGGGAACCGCCGCGAGGCGATAGCCAATGCTCACGAGGGGCTTGGGTGCGTAGTTCTGCGCAAAGCGTGAGAGGCCGTGCAGACGGTGCGAGAAGACACCGGAAAGAAGGACCATGCCCGAGCAGTCCGCGGCTGCCGCGAGCGTTGCGTCCACCTCGCCTTCGTCCTCGGCGGCGGTGCCGCTCCAATGGACTCCGATGAACTCCAGCGCGAGCCCCTGTTTGGCCGCCTCCGTCTCGAGATGTGTGCGGAGCGTGCGGCTATAGGCGCTGGGGCTCCACTCGAGCAGAACGCCAATTTTCGAAATTTCGGACCCCAAGACGTCGTTTCTCCGGGAGCGCCCGCTGGGCCGGACCGGGTCCGGCGGGCACGTTCACCACAAAGCTACCACCGTCCTGCCACACATCGCATCCCCCCCGAAGGCGGGCTCCATCCGCCAGCCGCGCCCTTGACTCGGGAGCGGACTGGGCCCTGAATCGGGCCTCCGTGATCGAAAATCCCATCCTCCCAGGCTTCCACCCCGACCCGTCCGTGTGCCGAGTGGGGGATGACTATTACATCGCCACCTCGACCTTTCAGTGGTTTCCGGGCGTGCGCCTGCACCACTCGCGGGACCTCGTCCACTGGCGTCCGGTCGGATATGCAGTGACGCGGAAGAGTCAGCTCGACCTGATCGGCAACGAAGACAACGCCGGCGTCTGGGCACCTTGCCTCACCTACGCCGACGGGCTCTTCCATCTGATCTACACGGACGTCAAGACGTGGACGGGGGCCTACAAGGATTCTCACAATTATCTCATCACGGCTCCGAGTATCGACGGGCCCTGGTCCGAGCGCATCTACCTGAATAGTAGCGGCTTCGACGCGTCGCTCTTCCACGACGACGACGGCAAGAAGTGGCTGCTCAACATGCAGTGGGATCACCGGCCGAAGCACAATCCGTTCTCTGGCATCTTGCTCCAGGAGTATTCGCCGAAAGAGCAGAAGCTCGTCGGTCCGGTCCACAATATCTTCCTCGGCACCGAGCACGGGCTGGTCGAGGGTCCCCACGTTTACAAGAAGGACGGCTACTACTACCTGCTCACGGCGGAGGGCGGCACCACCTGGGATCACGTCGCCACGGTGGCGCGCAGTCGCAGCCTCACGGGGCCCTACGAGGTCGCCCCGGGACGCCCTTTGATCACGTCCAAGTACGATATGACGCTGCCACTGCAGCGGGCCGGCCATGGCTCCTTCGTCGAGACGCAGAAGGGGGCATGGTACTTCGTCCACCTCACGGGACGTCCCGTGATGCCCGAGCGACGCTGTACGCTCGGGCGCGAAACCGCCATCCAGGCCATTTCTTGGCCTACCGGTGAGTTCCCGCGCTTGGCGAGCGGCGGCTTCACGCCCGAGGTTCGCGTCCCGGCGCCCGACCTACCTCCCCATCCATTCCCCGTCGACTCGAAGACGCCGCGACATCGGGACGAGTTCGACGGCAGCGAGCTCGATCGTGAGTTCAACACGCTGCGTGAACCGGCCGACTCGAGTTGGCTCAGCCTCAGCGAGCGGCCTGGATTTTTGCGCCTGCGCGGTCGTGAGTCGCTCTACTCGAAGCATCAGCAGAGCCTGGTAGCGCGCCGCATCGTCCACTTCGATACGACTGCGTCGACGGTGGTCGACTTCGAGCCCGAGAATTTCCAGCAGATGGCCGGGCTCATCTTCTACTACGACTGCATCGACCATCATTACCTCTACGTCTCGGCGAACGAGCGCGGCAAGTGCCTCGGCATTTTGACGTCGGAAGCGGGAAACAACGTCTATTACCCGGGAGTCGAGGCTCAGCTCGAAGCTGGCCCCGTCTACCTGAAGGGCCACATGAATCGCGGTGAGTTACAATTCTATTACACACAGAAGCCTGGCCAGTGGCAGAAGTTCGGGCCCGTGCTCGACGCCACCGTTCTCTCCGACGAGTACAAGGTGGAGGTGAAGTTCACGGGCGCCTACGCCGGGGTGTGCGTGCAAGACATCACCGGTCGCCGCAAACACGCCGACTTCGATTGGTTCGAGCTCGACGCGAGGCCTGAATGAAGGCCCTCACGCAGAAGCAGATCTTCGGCTACAGCGTCGGAGATCTCGGCATCAACCTGAACTTCCAGATGATGGGGTTCTACCTGGCGTTCTTCTACACGGACGTCTTCGGCATCCCCTCTGGCCACGTGGCGGGCTTGTTCCTGGCCGCGCGCATCTACGACGCGTTCATGGACCCGATCGTCGGGTACTTTGCCGACCGCACGCAGACGCGCTGGGGCAAGTTCCGTCCCTACCTCTTGTTTGGCGCGCTGCCGCTCAACCTCACGCTGGTGGCGTGCTTCTTCACGCCCGACATCGGGCCGACGGGTAAGCTCATTTACGCGTACATCACGTACATGGCGCACGGCACCATCTTCTCGGCGGTCGGTCTGCCGTACTCGGCCATCAGCGCCGTGATGACGCAAGATCAGCAAGAGCGCGCCGTCATCTCCACCTACCGCATGTTCTTCGCGGTCGTGGTCGCGCTCAGCATCATCATCCTGGTGCGACCGGCAGCCGAAACGTACTTCTCGAGTCCGCAGGCTGGGTACACCGCAGCCATGCTGGTGGTCGCGGCCGTGTCGACGGGCCTTTTGTGGTTCGCCTACGCACAATCCGAAGAACGCGTTCAGGTGGCGCGGGAGGACTACAAGTTCTCGCAGATCTTGCCCATCCTGTTCAAAAACGACGCTCTGGTCGCGCTCGCCCTCGCCATGTTCTTGAACACGGGGGTGTGGGTCACCATCAACGCGGTCGCGCTCTACTACTTCAAGTACGTCTACGGTGACGCGGACCTGTTCGAGAAGTTCTTCTTCATCATGCTGCCGGCGAACGTCCTGGGCGTTCTGGTCACGCCGGCCATCACCAAGCGCATCGGCAAAGCGAAGGGCTTCATGGCGGGGAGCGTCATCGTGGCAGTGTTCTATACGCTGCGTGAGTACCTGCCGACGAACAACCTCGTGGTCTTCCTCGGGGTTTCGTTGATTGCCACCTTCGGACAAATGATCTGTGCGATCACGCAGTGGGGCATGCTGCCGGACACGGTCGAGTACGGTCACTACAAGACGGGAGTGCGCTCCGAAGGCCTGCCGTTCGCGTTCTTTTCGTTCATGCAGAAGTGCGGCATGGCCGTGGCGGGTGGTCTGGCCGCATGGGTCCTCGCCGAGGTGGGCTACGTCGCCAATCAAGAGCAGACGCCCGAGGTCCAGCGCGCCATCAGCTGGCTGTTCAACCTGTTCCCCGCGGCATTCTCCGTGCTGTGCCTGGTCTCCCTGGCATTTTACAAACTGGATGGGCCCATGTTCGAGCGCATTCGTGCGGAATTGGCGGCGAAGAGCGACGAGCCGAGCGGTGCTGTCGGAGAGGCGAGCGAAGCATGAGCACGAAACAGAGGGCGCTCGCGCGCTACGTACTGCTCGGCCTCGGCTTGTCAGGGGCGCTGGGCGGATGCATCAAGCGGCAGCCGTTGCCGGAAGCCGCTCCGGCCGAGGTCGCGGCGACCGCGCAGCCTACGGCAGCAGCCAAGCCGAAGAGCGCGCCCACCGAGCCGACGGGCAAGTGGGGCCAAGTGCAGGGCCTCGATCTGCTCGACGGGCGCGACGTCGCAGCGTTCACCCTGGGCGGGCAAGAGGACAAGGTGTCTCTGTCGTCGCAGGACGTCACCGGCGAGGACTTCCATCGTGCGCTGCGCATGGACACCGAGCGGCCCTCGGGCAAGCCGTGGGACGTGCAGATCCGCACGGCGATTCCACACGGGGTCGAGCAGGGCGACATCCTCTTGGCCACGTTCTTCATCCGAGCCGGCGCCCTCCCGGGCCGTGCCGTCGCCGCGGAAACGGAGTTCGTCTTCGAGCTCGGCGCTGCCCCCTATACGAAGTCGGTGACACACGGGCTCACCGTCGGGCCGGATTGGCAGAAGGTCTACGTGCCGTTCAAGGCCGAGGCCAACTACGCGCCTGGCTCGGCGCAGGCGGCCTTTCGCCTCGGATACAAGCCGCAGCGGCTCGAGATCGGGGGCATCAAGATCGAGAACTTCAAGAAAGAGCTCGCACTGGCCGACCTGCCCACGAGCTCGGTGACGTACCGCGGCATGGCCGAGAGCGCTCCCTGGCGCGCGGCGGCGATCGACCGCATCGCGCGGCTGCGCCAAGGCGACCTCGAGGTGGTGGTTCAGGACAAAGCCGGCAAGCCGGTCGCCGGAGCCAGCGTCGAGCTCACACTGGTACGCCATGCGTTCCAGTTCGGCACCAGCGCTCGAGCCGCCCAGGTGCTCGAACCCGACTCGAAGTTCCGCCAGGTGCTGGAAGAGAACTTCAACGTCGTGGCGCTCGAACCAGACTTGGCCTGGCCGGCGCTCAGCGGTCAGTGGGGCCCCGACTACACGCTGGAGCGTGCTCAGGCCGCCATCGATGCGCTCAAGGTGCGCGGTGTGGCCGTGCGCGGCCCTGCCTTGGTGGCTCCGGGCTGGCAGACGGTTCCTACCTCGCTCGCTGAGCTGCGCGACAAGCCGAGCGCCCTCGGGGTGCAGGTGCGCGGACGCGTCGAGGGGCTCGTCTCTGCGCTGAAGGGGCGCGTGGCTGCTTGGGAGGTGCTGGCCGATCCGTACGATCGTCACGAGGTGCTCGACGTACTGGGTACCGGGGCGGCGGCCGATTGGTTCAAGTGGGCCCGGGCCAAGGATCCCGATGCGCAGCTGCTGCTCGCAGAAAGCGGGCTCTTGGTCAGCAAAGGCGTGGCTCCGCGGCGCGCAGCTTTCGACGCTCTCGTCGGCCAGCTCGCAGCGGCGGGCGCGCCGGTGGATGGGCTCGCCTTGGCGGCCGTCTTCGGTTCGTCGCTCACGCCGCCCGAGGTCTTGCTCGAAACGCTCGACCGCCTGGCGCAGGTCACCAAGAAGCCCATCGTGGTCACCGGCTTCGACGTCGCCGGCGTCTCGGAAGACCTGCGGGCGCGGTACCTCGCCGACTTCTACACGGTCATGTACAGCCACCCGGCCGTCCGCGGCGTCATCCTGTCGGGCTTCTGGGACGGGGCGCACGCTCGCAACGATGCGATGCTGTACGCTACGGACTGGAGCGAGAAGCCCGGTGCAGCCGCCTTCCGTCGCCTGGTGCAGGAGACGTGGCGGACCAAGGCGAGCGGCCCCGTCGACGCAGCTGGCTCCTTCAAGCAGCGTGCGTTCCAGGGCGACTATCTGGTTCGTGCCAAGGGGCCGGCGGGCGAGGGTGAGGCGCGCGTCACGGTGGGGCCGGAAGGCGGCCGCGTGGTCGTTCAATTGTGAGCCAATTCTGGGGGTGAGGAAGCGCTGCCTTAGCTGACTTTTGGCTTTGACCCCCAGACGCAACTCACCTAGTTCTTGCCCCGAGCGGGCGACTCCGATCGGGATTGGTGCCGATCGGAGGTAGCATCCGTATTTCGGAGGAACACTTCTGTGATGAAGACAGTGACTAGCTTGGGTTCGGCCGCCATGGCCCTGCTGTTGGCGACGGGTTTCGTTTCTGCCTGTGGACCGGATACCAGTGCACCGGTCGACTCCGATGCGACCGGTGGCACCACGACCGATGGTAGCGGCGGCGACGCGTCGGGCGGTGAGACGAGCTCCGGTGGGAATGGCGGTGCGCCATCCGATTGCGACGTGGTCCCCGGCAACATCGCCATCACGGACTTCAGCGAGTACACGGACGGCGACTCGTGGACCTACGGCGATCCGCAGCGCGAGTGGGGCGCGTCCGATTCACTCACGGGTGGCGACTTCTTCTACGCCAACGACAACAACTCGAGCTTGGTGGCGAGCATCTCGGAAGGCGTGCTCACGCTGACGAAGGCCATCCCCGCCGGCGAGTACGCCGGCTACGGCCTCTACTTCGGCCCAGCCTGCAACGACGCGAGCCGCCTCTCGGGCATTTCGTTCGAGCTCGGTGGCGAGATTGGCAATGCTGAAGTCGTTCTGCAGCTGCAACAGAAGAGCAACTACCCCGTCGAAGCGACCAAGGGCGGCTGCATGTACGAGTCGGAAGACACGAAATGGTCCGAGTGCACGAACAACTTCTTCACGCTCGAGGGCACTGGGGTGTTCGAGGTGACGTGGGACCAGCTCACGGGCGGCACGCCCGAGGCCACGCTGAACCCCGGCGAGCTGATGGGTCTGCAGTTCCAGTTCAACTGCGGCGACGAGGGTGAATGCCCGGTGGCCGTCACCGTCGACAACATCACGTTCATCGAGTGATGCGTTCGTGAGAGGACGCCGACTTCGTGGCGTCCCAGGGCACGTAGCTACGAAGTAGCCCTGAGCCGTCGCTCCCGCATGGTCTCCGTGCGGGGGCGATTTTCTTGGCGTTCCGTTGCCCCCGAGCGCCCCGGACGAACTGGGCCTTTCAGCGCCGGAAGCTTGGTCTGGATCTGCGACGTTCCTCGTCGTTTGCGCGCCCCTGCTCGGTGTCGCTATGGATCAGGGATGAGCTCTTCCGAAAATGCGCCGGGTGAGGGCCAGGCTCGCATCGAGCGCCTCGTCGAGGTCGTGCACCATCAAGGACCGGACGAGGTCGTGGCTCGACTCGAAGTCGAACAGAACTCGCTCATCGTCGACGTCTTGGCTCGTGCAAATCCGGCCCTGGCGGACGAGATCTTGTGGACGTTCGGGGACGAACGCCGCCAAGCAATCCTCGATGCCGCGCCGACGACCCAGCGCGACCAATGGTCGAAGAATCATGGCTACCCGGAGGATAGCGTCGGCCGCCTGATGGATCCCCCCATCGGCGTCATGACGCCGGAGCTCACCGTAGCGCAGACGATCGAGCGCCTGCGTCAGGTCGTGAAGAAGGCCCTGGTGACGTACGGCTGGGTCGTCGATGGCCAAGGCAAGCTCGTCGGCGTCATCGTCTTTCGAGAGCTGCTCTTTGCCGGCCCAGACCAGAAGCTGTCGGAGCTGATGCTCGAGCGGCCGTTCTTCTTGACGCCGGAGCTCTCGCTCACCGACGCCATGAAAGCGGCACTTCAGCGGCACTTCCCGGCCTATCCGGTGTGCGACGCCGAGGGGCGCCTGCTCGGAATCGTGCGAGGCCAGACACTCTTCGAGCAGCAAGCCTTCGAGCTCAGTGCACAGGCCGGCGCGATGGTCGGCGTCGAGAAGGAGGAACGGCTGGCGACTCCATGGCTGCGGAGCCTGCGGTTCCGGCATCCCTGGCTGCAGCTCAATCTGCTGACGGCATTCATTGCCGCCGCGGTCGTGGGGCTCTTCGAAGACACGCTCGGAAAGCTCGTGGTGCTGGCCGTGTTCTTGCCGGTCCTCGCGGGACAATCTGGCAACACGGGCTGCCAAGCGCTCGCGGTTTCGCTGCGCGGGATCACCCTGGGCGAAGTCGGTGAGGGAGGAGCTGGGCGCATCGTCGCGAAAGAGGCCCTGCTCGGCTTTCTCAATGGAATTCTGGTCGGCATCACGGCCGGACTCGGCATGTACGCCTATGCGCGCATGCAGGGGAGCGCGACGCCGCATCTCCTCGCGCTCACCGTCATGCTCGCCATGATCGCGTCGTGCACGGTGAGTGGCATCGCGGGCTCGACGATCCCGATGGCGTTGCGCCGGGCGGGTGCCGATCCGGCGACGGCCTCGAGCATTTTCCTGACGACCGCCACGGACGTGGTGAGCATGGGAATGTTCTTGAGCTTGGCCAACCTGCTGGTGCTCTAGCAGGGTGCTGCAAGACGTCGGACCTGGCGCTGACGTGGCAGGGGCGCCCGCGGAGACCGCTGCCTCCCGGCGCTACTCGCAGGTGACGAACTTGATGTCGTCGAGCAGGAAGTCGAAGGGCCTGCCCGGCTTGATCTTGAAGCCCATCGAGTGGAGCTTCGAGGGGTCGAGGTTGCCGGGCCTGGGGTCGCCCCAGCCGTCCTCCTGCGCCATCGAGCGGAACATCACGGTGTACTGCTTCCACTCCGTGGTGAAGTTGAGGTCCCGACCAAAGTGGTTCCAGCAGCCCGTCGTGCAGACCCCGCCCTCGGGATGCGTGTTGCCGTCGGCCAGCTCGAAGCGGATGCCGCGCGTCGACTTTTCACTCACCTTGGCCCAGAACGACACGCCGACGTAGCGCGATGCGTCGTAGGGCTTGCCTGCCTGACTCAGGCTGGCGCCAAAGATGGCGCCCCAGACCTCGGTTGGGTCGCCCGTGCCCGTTTGGCCGCTCGGATGGATGGCGAGGCTGCCGTCGCGACTCTCGGGGATGGGGCCGATGTCCTCGGGGCCGAAGAACGAGCCGCCGGAATCGGCGCTCTTGAACCAGTAACCTTCGCGTCCCGCGACGGGCGCGATCACCGTGTTGCCGTCCTCGAAATCGTCGAGCAGGCCATCGGGCGCGTCGAACGGATCCGACGAGCACTTCTTGATGGGTGCTCCAGCACCCGGAGGCGGCTTGGCCGTGACGCCGATGCAGCTACTCGTGAGAAAGCCGAGCGCGACGGGCCATACGAGGCAGCTGACCGGGCTCAGAATGCGGCGCGCTCTCATGTCACCACCACATGCTCGCCGAGAGCGAGATCACGTTCTCGTCGGGAATGGCCGTGAGATCGTCGCGCGGGGGATAGCCGGTGCGCACGGTGGTCATCGAGCCGTTGATGTAGCGCGAGTACTGGAGGACCACTTGGTTCGTGGCCTGCCAATCGGTGCGGAAGATCATGCGGGGCGACAGGATCATGAACGACTCGCGGGTGTTGCTCATGTTCGGATCCACCTGGTCCCAGCGGAACGAAGCAGCGAACCAGGAAAGCAGGCCGTAGCTGGCCTCGATGCCGCGCTTGAAGCGCAACACGCCGTCGCGCGTCGGATCCTCGCTGTCGATGTGCGCACCGAGCATGAACAGGCTGACGAAGATGTCGGGACCGTCGCCGGAGAACGGCACCGGATAACTCACGAGCTTGCCGATGCTGAGGTCGTACTGGGCGCCGAAGGTCAGGATCTCGCCGTTGCCGTTCGACTGGGGGCCCAGATAGTTCTCGATCAGCCCGGGACCGCCTTCGGAGTTGAGCACTTCGATGATGCGTCCCACGGTGCGCGAGTTGCGCGCGCGCGTCTGCGCTATCGAGCCGTACAGATGGCCGAAGCGGCCCATGTTCAGCCGGAGATCACCGCCCAGCACGCTGATGTAGCCGTCCGGAGCGAGGCGGCCGGTGGCCTGATCGTCCTGACTCCATGCGTGGAGGTAGTGCATGCCCAGCGTTGCGTTGCGGCGGAAGGCGAGGCCGCCGTGCAGGTGGGTGACGAAGCTCGCGCCGACGTTCGGATCCGCGAAATCGTTCCAGGCTTCGGGCGTGAGGTCGGCCGGGACCTTGTTGGACTGCCCGAGCAGACCCTGCTCGAGCAGGATGGTCCAGTCTTTGGCTACCTGAAGGTTGGCGACGATGGCTTCACCAGCGCCGTTCGTGCGCGCGATGAGCGGCGTGCCGTAGCGGCCTTCGTCGTACTCGCCCGGGGTGCCGTAGCGATTGGAGAAGGCGCCCAGGTAGTAATGCAGGTTCACCGCGGAGCTGATGCGGTGACGGATGTCGAGGAAGACGTCGTTGATGCCGAACTGGCTCGCTGGCTCGAAGAAGCCGGACGCGATGCTGGCTTGCTCGGCCGCAAGGATGACGGTGCCGGTGACGATGCTGTTGCCGTAAGAGAGGTTGAGCTGCGCGTAGGGGAGCGGGATCGCGTTCGTGTACGAGAACGTTTCCTTGTCGCCGGGCACCTGGGGCGGTGCGTGCAGCACGAAGTCGCTTTCACCTTCTTGCTGATCCGCGCGCGAGTTGATGCCGACTGCCAGCGGCATCGTGAACTGCCCATGGTAGTCGAAGCGCCAGTCGCCCATGCCGCCGGCCTCTTGGCCGTAAGCCGGCGTCATGCCGCCGGGCAATGCACCCGTTTGCGGAGCAGATGGGTCGAGGCTGAGGGCTGGGTTCTTGATGGACTCGTCGGCCTCTGCGACGGCAACGGGAGCGGTGGGCTTCGTGGCCGTTTGAGCATGTGCCTGTTTGGCAGGCACGAGGACGCCGAGGGTCGTGACCCACAGAGTGACGTTCGCAATAGTTGTTCGAGCTGCCATGTCTGCTCACCACCACATGTTGAAATTCAGCGCGAGCATCTGATCGTCGAGACGCTCCTGAGTTCGAAGACCAGTTCCCTCGTTGCGCGTGCGCGGCCCGTAGAACCACTTCGCGTAGATGAGCTGGATCGCCTCGTGGCTGATCCAGTCGGTGTCGAAGGTGAGGCGCGGGGCCAGCACCGAGAAAGATTCGCCGTCGTCGAATGAATTCGGCACGACGTAGTCGAAGCGGCAGCCAATACCCATGAACTTGAGCACGGTGTAGTGGGCGTCGATCGCATACTTGTGGCGAAGCTTGCCGTCGTACGCCGTGTAGGGGCTGGTGACGCGCACCAGCTGGGCGCCGGTGTTGATGACGATGTCGGGTCCGTCTCCCGAGAAGGACGGGTTGACGATCTTGCCGATGCTGGCGTTGTAGTTCACGCCGAAGATGAGGAGTCCTCCGTTGCCGCCAGAGGCTGGGCCCCAGAAGCGGTCCGTGAGCTCCTCGCCGTAGCCGCCGTAAGTCCAGATGCCCTTGAGCGGGTAGGCGTTCTCGCCGTACACGTACGAAACCGCCGCGCCGAGCCAGCCCCAGACGTCGTCGCTGACGCGCGCGTCCACGCCGTAGACGTCGATGCGCCCGTCCTTCACGTTGGACTCGTCGACCTGGATCGTACCAGGCACATCGATTTCCACTTCGTTGCGATCTTCGAAGCTGAAGTTCGACATGTAGTGCGCTTGCACTTTGAGCTCGGGCTTGCCGTGCAGGGTGAAGCCGGCGTGCAGGTGATTGACGAACGAGCCCACCCAGAGCGGACGCCGCCAGCCAATTTGCGGGCCTGCGATCACATCATGGGGAATCGTGCCGTCGCGCGAGCCCATCAGGCCATGCTCGAAGTTGAGCGTGACGCGGTTCGACACCGTGATGTCCGCCATCACGAGCTCACCTTGGCCCTGGGGGCCACCGATGACGGGCGCCACGTAGACGCCGTTGCCGAACTTGCTGAGGTTCCCGTAGCTGAGGTTGAAGCGGCCTACGCGGAAGGTCAGGGCCAGAGGGCCGATCTTCTTGGGATTGAAGTCGAGGTAGGCGTTGTTGATGAAGTACTGGCTGCCGAGCGAGTAGAAGCTCGTGGGGCGCGTCGGATTCCAGGTGTCGACCGAGAGGTTCGCGGTGACGCGGGCATTGCCGTAGCTGAAGCGCAAGCCGACCCAGTTGCCGGGCACCGTCGAGGTGCCGGTGAAGAAGCCGTACATGTCGACCGTCTGCGGCGGTGTGTGAAACACCGTGCTCGACTGGCCCTCGGCGGGCACCCGGCGGTGGTCGACGCTGAACTGCGCCGACATCGACATGTAACCGGCGAACTTGAACGTCCAGTCCTCGATCGAGGTCGGCGCGCCAAAACCCGGCGTGAGGCCGCCCGCGAAGGCTGCCGTCTTGGGCGCGTAGCGCGAGGCCGAGAGCGAGACGTGCTTGCGGTAGCCGGGCACGTAGCCAGCGCCGGGCAGCTCGTCCTTGGTGAGCAGCTCAGGACCGCTCGGCGCGGGCTGCATCGGAGCGGCAGTGGGCTCGGCTGGCGGCGCGGCGGTGGCCGGGCCCCAGTTGGTCGTTTGGGCCGCTGCCGCTTCGTTCGCGGTGGTCTCTTCCGAGGCTTCGGCTGCGGCAGCGCCGGCGGTGGCCGTGGTCTCCGCCGGGGCCACGGTGCCTTCTGCCGGTGGTGCCCCCGGAGCAGGTGGATCACCTGCGGCAGGCGGCGGCTCTTCGGCTGCTGCTTCCGGGGCCGCTGCTTCCGGAGCAGCTTCAGCGGCGGCGGGTGCGGTCGCCGTCTGAGCCAGCGCAAGGCTGGGCACGAAAGAGGCGAGCGGCGCCAGCGCGCACAAGAGTGGCCAGCTCGCGCTGCGCCGCACCTGCTTGGGAGCTGATCCGTCGTGGACGCCGGGCAGCGCCAGGGACTCGATTCTGGTGTGCGGCGCTTTCATTTGTAGCGATAGAACCGAACGTCATCGATGTAGTAGTCCACCCAACCGCGATCCCACGTCATGCGAATCACGGCGAGGGACGTCAGATCGAACTCGTGGGCTTCCTTCGCCCAACCTTGCTGCAGCAGCTCTTCGAAGGGGATCTTGAAGAACTCCCACTGGTCGCTCAGGTAGACTGGTTTGATCCAGTGGTCGCCGCAGACGAACTGGCTCTCGTACGGGCCGGCATCCGGGTCTTCGGGGTCGTAGCAGTAGCCGCGGGTGATGCCGCCAGCGAAGGAGTAGTCCTGGCAGGTGGTGCCGTAGAACTGCGCATCCGCCTTCTGGAAGGGACGGTAGAAGAAGTTGCAGGCCGAGTCGCCGCAGACCTGGAACTCGTGCTCCGGATCCGTCGGAACCTGGTCCCACAGTGTGTTCCAGCAGTAACGCTCATCGTCGGACGGGTCGTCCGGATCGTTGAACTGGTAGGTGCTGCATTCGTGGCCCGCCGGGCACGCGTCCGGGTGAACGCAGTTGTCGATGCCGTTGCAGTCGTCGGCGCAGCGCTGGTGCTCGAGCGGTGCGTCGAGGACTTCCTCGGTGCACTGCCATTTCCCGTCGACTTGCTCGCACGACCAGCCGTCGCGCATCAAATCCGTCTCGGGGTCGAAGCAGATGCTCGACGTCGTGCAGACGCCGTCGCGAATCGTACCGCTATTGCAGTTCTGGGGGTTCGTCTGCGGGGTGCCCACGTCGGCCCAGTTCATCGGCACGCAAGGGCGCTGGTCGATGCAGGTGTCTTCCGACTCGTACTTGAGGCCGCACTCGCGGTTGCGCCGGCAGTAGGGCTCCGACTCCGGGTTGACGTGGAGCTGCTGGTAGTTGAGGTCGTCGTCGGTGTGCTTGTCGCCCACGGCGATGCGGATGCCCGCCTGGCTGTCGACCGTGCGGCGCGCCCAAAAGCTGACGCCCTCCCACTCGCTCATGTCGAGGGTCATGGCGAGCATGAACTCTTCTTCGCCGCTATCGAGCGTGCTCTCTGCGACGATTGCCTCTTGATCGCGCCTGGGGCAGGCAGACTCGATGAGGGCCCGATACTGCAGATAGAGCGGATCGTCGGAAGACTCGTTGCCGCCGCCGCAGGCGCCTTCTGACTCTGCCGAGTAGCGCTGGCCTGTTTCCGGCATGACCCAGCTCGGCGCTTCACCGCACGCACGATCTGGGACGTAACGGTCGCAGTGGCGTACCTCGGCCGGGTCGTCGCCAGCGGGCGGGCAGTACCAGCCGGGTACGGTGCAGTCATCGTTCGACGTGCACTCAGGTGAGAGGCAACGACGAGAACTCCCGTCTTCGACGCAGTCCAAACCCGGGCGACAGTCTGCCGTCGAGTCGCACGTGTTGTTGATCACACCCGGGTCTTCGAGTGCGAACGACAGGTACTCTTCGGGCGCGACGCCGAGCTCGCCCAGCTTGATCGCGGCGAGCTCGGGCGAGTGGTTCAGGCACTTCAGATCGCGGCCGATGCCGCCGCCCCAATCGACGAACGGTCCACCGCGGATGTGCAGCACCTGAGTGGGCGGCTGGCCATCGCAGCGCGACTGCTCTTCCGCACGCGGCTCCCAGCCGTTCGGGTCGAGGAAGGCGGAGCTGTTGTCCGTGTACGAATACATGTTGGACCCGAGGCCGCCCTCGAAGTCCCAGATCGGCAGCGGATAGAACTCGAGGTCTTGCTCGGCGGCGGCGCAATCGACGGGCGGCGCAACGGGGGCGCCTTCGGCGATGTGCAGGCACTGATCGACGCAGCCCGGATCGAGCTGATCGGTAGCGGCGCGCGCGCGCTCCTCGTAGTTCTTTTCCGAGTCGGGTGTGCACGCGAACGTGGACGACAGTGCCAGGCCAACCAGGCCCATCGTCAGCACGAGGGCAGACCGTGCCGTGCCGAGTCCGCGGTTCGGCTTACTATCGGAGAGCGACAGCCCCATGTCTGGGCCCAGCTGCTACCAACGAACGCGGAACGACACAACGCTTCCCTCGTCACTCTCAATCCAAACACGCTCGCGAGGCTGGTTCTCGACGCGTGCGCGCATCCGGGCCGCCCGTCCAGAGGAGTGTGACTGCCCCGCGCATGCGTCTTCGCGGCCTGGTTGACCCCGTTGACCGGGCCGGATCGACCCGGTTCCCCCCCGGCTGCCGGGCCCCGTTGGAGTCAGCGCAACCTCGGGATGGACCCGCAGCGAGACTTCGGAGTCGGTGTGGGTGGGCGAGATGAGAGCGCACGCGGGTTGGGCACGGCGCCCACCCGCTGACGAGCGGTCACTCGAAGACGGCCGTCACGATTCCGTGCTCGGGGACCTGAAATGTGAGCGAATCCTCATTTGAGGGAAGCGCTTCCCAGCGCGTGGAGTCCCCCGGATCGAACACGGTGCGGACGATCGTGCTCGGCATGCGACCAGCGCCCGGTTCGAGCGTGACGTCTTGCGGCCGGGAGCCGACGTTGAGAAGGACCACCGTGAGGCGCTCGTCCTCGGAGAGGAAGGCGGTCGTGCGCAGAAAGGCGCTCGTCGAGTCTGCGTCGACGCGCACGTCACCCGGGTCCGTGTAGCGAGAGAAGTGTCGCATCGCGTAGTACTGGTCGCGGATGGTGTATCCATCTTGCGTCAGCGCAACGAGCCCGCTTCCAGGCCAAATCAGCTCCCAATAGATGAAGGACGCCGCGCCTTCGTCGAGCAGAGAGTTGGCGATCAGCCAGGCGATCTCGAAGCCACCGTAGAGCAGCGGATCGGGGCTGCCTTCGCCGGTCGCGAACTCGGTCTGGAAAATCGGCAGGGGTTCGACCGCTCGCCGGACGCCGTGCATGGCATCGAGGTAGCTATCGGGACTCTCCCACTCGCCGCCGTAGAGATGATGAGCGACGCCGTAGAGCAAGGCCGGGTCGAGCCATTGGAAATAGGCCTCGACGCGCTCTTCGTGAATGCGCGCCGTTTCCGGGCCGAGGAGCCGGGGCGGCGCATCGAGGTCCGCCCAGTGTTCGGCCACCGCTTCGAGCGCGCGATCATACCCAGGATAGCCGCCACTTTCGGTCGGCTCGAACACGCATCCTTCCCAGTCCGGCGGCACGTAGTCGGGCTCGTTCTGAATGCTCGCGTAGTCGACCGGGATGCCCGAATCCGCGTAAAATTCCACGGAATCACGCCAATATTGGCCGAAAGCGTCGTAGACGAACTCGCCGTCGTCTCGGGCGAGCGTGCACGTCCCCGCGTCGTCGGTGCAGCGCTCGAGCCCGCTCGCCTTCAGAGGGCCCGGGGGTGACCAGGACGACATGAGGATGCGCGGCCGGTGGCCGAGTGATTCCGTCGCGCCTTCGACGATGTCGATCTCCGCCGCGATCCCGCTTTCGGCGTCTCCTTGTTCCGTGCGCTGATAGCGATTTCTGAGCCGAAGGATATCGATGCCCAAATCCTCGAACAAAATGGGATAGAGCTCGTCCTTTTGCTCGTGGTTGGCGAGGGATTGCTGGTACCAAGCAATCGCGGCGCCAAAACCTTCCAGCGTTTGGTGAGTCGACTCGACGTCGACCGTCACCACCGTCTCGATGGGCCCCTGGGCTCCGCCGCTGCCCGTGACAGGGGCACCTCCCGAGCCGCCCATACCGTCGTCGTCCTCGGGAGGATCGGTGGAGCTACACGCGACCACTTGATGGCAGAGAAGGGCAAGGAGCACGGTGGAAGCGAAAGCATGCGGTCTCATCGGAGGTCGACCGACGGGTAGCGCTTCCCGGTGCTTGAATCCAGGCGCCTCGTCCCTATCCTCCGCCGCATGGGAACCCCGCTCCGCGAGCGCACGTCCTTTCGGCTCGCTAGCATCGGCACGCTCGCTCTCTCCTTCTTCGCGTGTGTCGGCCAGCCGTGGACGCCGAAGGGTGGCGAAGGCCAAGCCGCCGGGATGGAACTCCCGCCGGAAGGTTCGTTCAACTACGACAAGGGCGAGCCAGGACGGGCCGCGACGCTCTCGGTCGACATCGCCACGCGCCATCAAACACTCGACGGCTACGGCGCAGCGGTGGCCTGGTATCAGGATCGCATCGTCGGCAAGACGCCGGACGGCCTCTACGAGACGCTCTTCAGTGAGCTCGGTCTCGATATCCTCCGTTTCCGCAATCGCTACACCCGTCTAGAGGACAACGATCGCGACACCAAGCAAGAGGTCGAAATCTTCGAGCGCGCAACCAAGGTGCTCGGACACAAGCCCCTCTTGCTCTTGTCTTCCTGGTCGCCTCCCGCTGATCTCAAAGCGAGCGGTAAAGAGCGCTGCAAGAGCAACGACGATTGCACCCTCAAGAAGGAAAAGGGCAAGTTCGTCTACGAAGGCTTTGCCAAATATTGGGCGGACTCCGTGGAGTACTACCGCAAGCTCGGCCTTGCCGCCGACTTCGTCAGTATTCAAAACGAGCCCGATTTCATCCCCCCCGATTGGGAGGGGTGTAAGTTCGTCCCCGAAGAGACGAACGAGTACCCTGGCTACGGTCGCGCTCTCGACGCCGTGTATCGCGCGTTCAAGAAGCTCGATCAGCCGCCCGCGCTGATCGGTCCCGAGGTGCTGGGCATCCACTACGACCGCGTGCCCAACTTCCTCGCGGGTATGGACTCACGACAGGTCTACGCCGTCGCTCACCACATCTACGAGCGCGGTAACGATGGCGTCTGGGATTGGCGCTTCCCCGGCCCAACGAGCTTCTACGACGAGATGCTCGACGTGCGCGCGATGACGGAGAAGCCTCTCTGGCAAACGGAGTTCGGCACGGACGAAGACAAAGGCTGGGACGGCGGCTTCGAGACCGCCTGGCTGGTCCACGCTTCCATGGTCGAAGAAGGCACGAGCGCGTTCGTCTACTGGGACCTGATTTGGGACGGCGCGCGTGGCCTGGTCGGCATGCTCGGGCGGCGTCCCCTCGTGCGCGACCAGTATTTCTCGATGCGGCACTTCTCCCGCTACACGGATCCCGGATACGTGCGGGTGCACACGAGCAGCAATCATGGCCCGCTCCTGAGCTCGGGCTGGCTCTCGCCCGACGGTGCCAAGCTGACGCTCGTCGTCTTGAACACCTCCGAGGAAATGCTCGACGTTTCCCTCGATACGGGCGCCTTCCAGGCGGGCTCGGCCGAGACGTTCCGCACCACCTATCGCCCGAAGGAATCCGATCGCTGGCGTGCGCTCGGAGCAGCCGGACACACCGGCGCCGTGCGCTTGCCTGGGCGCTCGGTCGCCACCATCGCGTTCAGCCGCTGACGCCGACCTTTCGTCTCGGGCTTGGTCAGTAGCCGAAATAGAAGCGCTTGTTCGGGTCTTTCGCGGGCTGGCCCGCGGGAGCGGCGGGTGCGGCGGGCTCGCTCTTGGCGGGCGGCGGAGGCGGTGCGCTCGGCGGCGTGGAAGCGGAGCGGCTCGGCGCGCGAGCACTCGAGGTCTTGGTCGGGGCCGCTGGTGCGCTGTCTTTGGTCGCGCTCGTGGGCTCCGCCGACTGTGGCGTAGCTGGTGCCGGCGCCGCACTCGCTGGAGGTGCCGGCTCACTCACTTTCAGGGTTTCGGGTCGAAACTGGTCGCCATGAAACGGCGCAGCCGCCTGCGAAGGTGGTGCGGCCGACGGTGCCACCGGACTTGTCGTCGGATCGGCTTCGTTGCTCGGCATGAGCAAGAATGCACCCAGCCCGACGGCGCTCACGACGAACGCGAGCGCACCCCAGAGCGCCGGTCGATTCAAACCAGTGGTGGGCGGGACAGGCCGCTCGAGCGCTTCGGCAGCCGTACGGCCGAACGTATTCGGGGTGGGCGGTGTGGTGCCGCGACCGAGCATCGATCCGGGGCCCGGCCCAGTCTGCAGGAACTGCTGGCTGACGGGCATGGAGCCGGTCCCCGATACGGCGAGCGTGGCCATCGGAATCGGCGTCTCGCCGCGCGGTGTGGGAGCAGGGGTGGGACCGCGACTCGAGACCTGGCGGTACGACGGCGCCATCGACGGCAACCTTTGCCCCGACTCGCTCAGCCACGTCACGAGCGCGTCTGCCAGCTCCTCGGCCGTTTGATAGCGATCGTCCGCCTCGCGAGCCATGGCCTTGCCGATGATGGCGGCGAAGCGCGGGTCGAGTGTGGGAGCGTAGCTCGTGACGGGGGGCGCCGGCTCGAGCACGATCTTGAAGAGCAAGTCGTTGAAGCTGTCGGCCACGAACGGCAGCTGCCCACTGACGGCTTGGTACAGGATGACGCCGACCGCGTAGAGGTCGGCGCGGGCGTCGACTGGTCCCTTGCCGCGCGCTTGCTCGGGCGACATGTAGTAGGGCGTTCCCACCATCGTGCCGGTCTTGGTCAAGTTCAGCGCCGAGTCTTGAGCGAACTTGGAAATGCCGAAGTCGATGAGCTTCACGAAGTCGCGATGTCCGGCCTTCTCGCGAACCAGGAACACGTTGTCCGGCTTCAGATCGCGATGCAGGACTCCCGCGCGATGTGCAGCACCGAGAGCAGCCAGGAGCTGGAGCGCGATGGGCGTGAGCTCCGCGGGCTGCAGGGCACCTCGCTTGTCGAGACGAGACTCGAGCGACTCGCCATCGAGGAACTCGGCCACCATGTAGTGCGAGCCGTCTGGCAGCCGGCCCACATCCAGAATCTCCAGGATGTGATCGTTGCCGATGCGGCCCGCGGCCCGCGCTTCCTGCTCGAACCGTCCGACCGCAGCGCTCCCGATGTCGGGCAGCATGACCTTGATGGCGACGCGGCGATCGATGAGCTGGTTGAGCCCTTCATACACCGCTCCCATACCGCCCTGACCAATGAGCCGGACGATGCGGTACTTGCCGTCGATGATTTGACCGATCTCTACGGTCACGCGGCCCATCCTAGCAGGACGCTCGGCAAAGCACCCGCCCTGACCGCGCCGCGGGCCCCGCCCACCTTCGGCCGCAAGGAGGCCCTGGCCGCCATTCCGGCGTGCCGTCCACCCTGGACGGGAACCCTGGCTCGAAGCTGGCGCCTGGCTCGAAGCCGGCGAGGGGGGAGCAAGTAGGCAAAACCGCGGCAGATCTTGGAAACGGTGCCTGCGTCGGTCTAGCATCGCGGCCGAGTCTCGCGCGCCGGCTGCGGTCGGGCGCACGAGCCCAGGGTGGACCATGGTATCTCTCGAACAACCTTTCCTTTTTCGGCTCCGCGCCGGAGCGCTGCTCTCTTTCTTGCTCGTGACCCTGGCGGCTGCGTCACCGGCTGCTGCGCTGACCGATGCCGAGAAGGCGGGCGCCCGCGCCGCCGCCGAGCAGGGCGGCCTTGCCTACCAGGATGGCCGTTTTGCCGATGCCGTCGACTACTTCACCCGCGCCGAGGAGATCGTGCATGCCACGCCGCATCTGCTCTACATCGCGCGGGCCAATGCGAAGCTCGGCCGGCTGATCGCCGCGCGCGAGGCGTACTTGAAGATCGTCCAAGAAGAAGTGGCACCCAAGGGGCCGCGCATCTTCGCCGAGACGAAGGCACAGGCCGAGGCGGAGCTCGCCGAGCTCGAGCCGCGCATTCCGTCGGTGAGCGTGGTGGTGGAAGGTGCCGAGGCGAGCGAGGTCGAGGTGCTGCGCGACGGCGTCGTGCTTCCCACGGTGCTCGTCGGCATCGCTCAGCCGATGGACCCTGGTGATCATACGTTCGCGGCGAGGGGCAAGCACCGCGCAACCGTCGAGAAGAAGGTGACGGTGCGTGAAGGCGCGCAGCAAACGGTCGTGCTCAAAGTAGGCCCCAGGGCGGCCGGCGCTCCCGAGGCGGAGCCCGCGGACGCAGGGCAGACGACGCAGGAAGGCGGCGGCAAGCCGGGCCTCGTGATCGGTGGCTATGCAGCCCTCGGCATCGGCGTCGTGGGCGGCGTGCTCGGCACGATCTTCCTGATTGAGTCGAACAACAGCTATCGGCAAGGCGATGCCGTGTACGACTCGTGCGCAATGGGATCGAACGGCGCCGAGTGCTCTCAAGGTCAGCTGGACGACATCGAGCAGTTCGATTCGACTGGTCAAATGCAGACGATCGTCGGCGCGACGGCGCTAGCCGTCGGCGGCGCCGCTGCGGTGACGGGGGTGGTGCTCCTCATCGCGGGCGGCAAGGCGAAGAAGCAGGAATCTGCGAAGGCGCACGTCGAGCCGGTGGTCGGCTTTGGAACGCTGGGCCTGCGTGGAAGCTTCTGAGCAGACCGCCCGTCATGTGCGCTCAGAAGCGCAGGAGATCGATTCGCGCTTGACCTAGGAGCGGAGGGACGGAAAGTTCGGGTCATGAGCTTGTTTGCGTCTTCGGCCTGGCGTTCGTCGGGTTGGCTTTGGGGGTCTGGTCTGGTGCTCGTCGTTCCTTTTGCGTGCACGCCCGGTGAGCGCGCGTTCGCGCCCAGCGACATGGGCGGGGCCGATGGTTCGGGTGCGGCCAGTGTGGGCGATGACGGCAATCCATCGGGCGGAGCCAGCTCCGGCGGGGGGAGCGGTCCGACCGGCGGCGACGGTCCGACCGGCGGCAATAGCTCGGGCGGCAATGATTCGACCGGAGGTAGCGGCACGGGAGGAGGCAGCGGCGGTGGCGGATCGACCACGGGCCCGTGCGAGGACCACGCGTGCGAGCACGGCTCGGCGTGCTTTCCCGATGGAGACGACGACTACACCTGCGACTGCAGTGGCACCGGTTACACCGGCGACTTCTGTCAGACGGAGATCGACGAGTGCGATCCGAACCCGTGCCAGCAGGGGGCCGAGTGCACCGACCTCGTGGGCGACTACACCTGTGCTTGCTCCGACCAGTTCGCTGGCAAAAATTGCGAGCTGTTGGCGTTCGAGCTCGTTCCGACGGACTTCGCGGTAGCTGGTTTGAGCCCTGATGGTCTCGTTCTCGTGGGCAAGACGTCCTATCCGCGTGCAGCTTCCTACAAGAACGGCGTGATGACGGATCTGGGCACGTACATCGGCGACATGCGGTCGGAGGCCTACTCCGCGAGTAACGGTGGCGAGGTGATCGTTGGCAAGAGTGAATGGGTTCCGCAAACGGGCACGAGCACGCTGCGGGCCGTAGTCTGGGAGGCCGGTGGGGTTGTGCAGCTGCCGGCGCCGCTGGACTTCCCCCGCTGCGTCGCGGACAGCGTCACGCCGGATGGGAATGTCATTTCGGGCAGCTGCACGGACGCCGCTGCTGCCAACCAGATCATCGTGCGCTGGGTTGATCGGGAACTCGACGAGCTCGGCAATCCGTCGGACCTCGACTGGTGCTACGGCACGGTGATCAGTGGTGACGGACAGAGTGTCTTCGGGCAATGCAGCGTGACCTCGTACCGGCAGCCCATGCGGTGGACGGAGGCGGACGGATCGGTGCTCTTGAGCGCGCCCAACTACAATTGCGCCATAGGAGCCGTGATGCCTGACGGCTTGCGGGGTGCGGGCACTTGCGCACCCGGTGGGTCGAGCGCCTACGGCCACGTCTGGACCCTGGAGACGGGAGTTCAGATCCTGAGCGGATCGCAGCTCTTGGATCCCGATGACACGCTCACGACGGTCAACGACATGTCGACGGATGGGCGGTTTCTCGTTGGTGGCAGCGGCTACCCAGGCAACGTTCCCGGGGTCTTGTGGGAAGAAAATGAGCCTGTGCTGCTCGAAGACTTCCTGGCCGCCGAAGGTGTCGATCTGACCAATTGGACCTTCATGAACGGCCAGCTCTTGAGCGCCAACGGCATGGTGATGGTCGGCGCTGGAACTCTCGAGTCTAGCGGGCGGACCTGGATCTTGCGTCGCGAGTAGTGACCAGCGTCGGCCCCGACGCGGGTCGAGCGGGGCCCGGGCCGGAAAAACGCCGGGCCGAACCACATTCTGAGGTCAGAAGGGCGGAGGATCGATTCGCGCTTGACCTGGGAGCGGAGGGACGGAAAGTTCGGGTCATGAGCTTGTTTGCGTCTTCGGCCTGGCGTTCGTCGGGTTGGCTTTGGGGGTCTGGTCTGGTGCTCGTCGTTCCTTTTGCGTGCACGCCCGGTGAGCGCG
>Ga0315910_10000480_pt1 | contig 39773 bp, 30 predicted proteins | sample EdamamesoilMG_FD_204470 | JGI IMG/M metagenome (GOLD analysis project Ga0315910, IMG submission 204470) | Garden soil microbial communities collected in Santa Monica, California, United States - Edamame soil | ecosystem: Environmental > Terrestrial > Soil > Garden | place: USA: California...
CGGGCTCGCCAGTGGAGGTCACATGCGTTCATCTCGGCTCGTCGTTGCGTGGATGTCGTTGCAAGCCCTGGCGGCGCTCGTCGCGTGCTCGGACGCTGACGAGACGATAGCCGTGGAGCCGGCCGCGCCCGGCGCCGCCGGCTCGTCGAGCGCGGAAGCAGAGGGCCAGGCGGACTTGGGACCCGTGGACGAGCCACCCGCGCCCGAGCGCCCGCCTGCACCTGCGGCCGACAGCGCCTGCGTGGTGGCCCCCGAGGGGGTCCGCACGATCGAGCGGCCGATGTTCCCCGAGCGCGAGGGCTCGCCAACGTTCGGCTACTCCTACAGGCTTTACCCGGGCAGCGATCCCGCGGCGGCCACGGTCATCTATCTGCCCGGTGGGCCTGGGCAGGCAGGTATCGACGTCGAGCGCGACCCGGCATACGCGCCGCTCGAGTACTCTTTCATCGCGACGGACCTGCGCGGGACCGGGTGCAATGCTCCCGAGAACAATGCTCCCTCGGGCCCCGAGCACTATCCGGACGAGTTCTATCGCTCCGTGTACTTTGCCGATGACGTCATCGCCATCATCGAGGATCTGGGCCTGGACAACTACGTGCTCTACGGCATCTCGTACGGCACGGCGCTCGCGACCATCGTCGCGAGCCGCGTCGAAGAGCGCGGCCTGCCGGCGCCGCGCGCCGTGGTGCTGGAGGGCGTCTTCGGCACGGCCTTCACCAGCGACCAGCCTGGAACGGAGGTCGCCTTTCAGGAGCGCTGGCGCAGCGTGCGCGACAGCCTGGACGAGAGCGTCCGGAGCCAGCTCGTCGTCGAGCCGCTGCCGTTCGATTTGACGCCCGAGCAGTGGGGCGCGGGCATCCTGGGAGCGCTGCCGATCGCCGAGACGCCGATGAGCGCTAACCTCGACTACCTCGGCGCGGTGCTGACCAGCCTGGCGCCGGCGGCATCCGAGGAGCAGCGCAACAGCGTGCGTGACTTCATCCTGGCCGTGGGAGCCTCCCCGGTCGACGCGATGGGCGATCGCTTGCATCGCGTGGTCACCTGCAACGAGCTGGCGGAGACTGACTTCGAGAGCCTCAGCCTGGAGGCGGGGGAGCTCGTGCCGAACGGCGTCGATTGCGCCGATGTGCCGCTCGCCGAGCCCTTCTCGGCGGCAGACTGGCCCATCCATTCGCCCATCTACTACTTCAGCGGTACGTTCGACACGAACACGCCGCCGTGGCAAGCGCGCGCTCACTTCGACGCGCAGACCGCAGCGCCTCGGCAGCTCGTGTCGATCGAGGGCGGCGGGCACAACGCTCGCTCGTTGAACTTGACCGACTGCGCCGGGCCGCTGTGGCAAGCCATGGCGGCGGGCGCCGCGCTCGATGCGGGGCTCGCCACGTGCGAGTGGCCCACCGAGCTCGAGACGGCGCCGCCCGTGCCCGCCGCCGAGTGAGCCGTCCGGTTTCGGGCTGCCGAGCGCCGAGCGGCGCTCGCGGGGTTAAGCCCAGCGGGTCGGCCTTCAGCCGTGGGCTGCCGCGGGCAGCGTGAAGTGGAAAGCCGCGCCCTTGCCCAGCGTGCTCTCGGCCCAGATGCGCCCGCCGTGTGCCTCGACGATGCCTTTGGCGATGGAGAGGCCGAGGCCGATGCCGAGTCGACCGTCTCGCTTGGCTTGCCAGTAGCGGTCGAACAGATGCGGCATTTGCTCGGCTGAGATGCCTGGCCCCGTGTCGATCACCGAGACACGCACGAGCGCGTCTTCCGGCTCGGCGCGCACGGAGATGGCGCCGCCCTCGCGGGTGAACTTCACGGCGTTGCCGAGCAGGTTCGAGAGCACCTGCAGGACGCGCTCCTGGTCGGCGTGTACGGCGAGGGGCTGTGGCAGCGGCTCCGCGTCGAGGCGGATGGATTTGCCCGCCGCCACCGGGCGCAACATCTCGATCGCGTCGGCCAGCAACGTGGCGACGTCGCGCGTCGCCGGGTCGACCGAGAGGCGTCCGGCGTCGATGCTGGCCACGTCGAGCAGATCGGAGATCAGCCGCCCCATGCGCTCGGCGGAGCGCGCTATCGTCTCGACATACTTGGGCGCTCGGGTCGCGGCGTCCGCCGGCAGCACGCGCTCCAGCAAGGTCACGCTGCTGGTGATGGCGCTGAGCGGGTTGCGCAAGTCGTGCGAGACGATGGCGACAAGGTCCTGGCGCATGCGGCTCGCTGCTTCGGCGCGCTCGCGGGCGGTTCGCTCTGCCTCGAGCAAGCGCGTGCGCTCGGCTTCGAGCTGCTTGCGCTCGCCGATGTCCTGAGTGGTCCCGATGAACCGGTACGCCTTGCCGGAGTCGTCGAAGAAGGCGCGCCCGGTCGCGCGCAGCCAGCGCTCGACGCCGTCGCTCGCTCCGAGCGTGCGATATTCGATATCGTACGCGCCGCGGCCCGCCGGATCGAGCGCGCGCTGCACGGCATCATGCGCGCGCTGCCGATCCTCGGGGTGCAGACCCGCGAGGAACGTCGAGTAGTCTACGTCGGCGTCCGGCGGCAGCCCGAAATGGGCTTTGCAGTGCACTGACCACTCGAGTCGGCCGCTCTCGGGGTGGAAATCCCAGGTGCCGAGCTGCGTGGCCTCGACCGCGAGCCGCAAGCGTTGCTCGCTCTGCCGGTAGGCGTTCTCGGCCTCGTGCACGCGCACGGCCTGGCGCAGGGTAGTGGCGACCCGCTCGGGGGTGGCGTGGGCTTTCGAGAAGTAGTCGGAGGCACCCGCCTTCATCAGCTCGACCGCCGTGCGCTCGTCCCCTTGGCTGGTGAGCACGATGAGCGGGGCGCGGATGCCGTGCGCGCGCGCCTCCCGGACCAGCCACAGTCCGTCGCGCGCGGGCATGTTGAAGTCGAGAAACACGCAGTCGGCGCCGCCCGTACGCAGCAGCTCGAGCCCGCGCACGGCGCTGTCGGCCTCCAGAATCCTCGCCTCGACGCCGCCGCTGAGCAGCGCTCGGCGCAGGCTCATCCGGTCCAGCTCGTCATCGTCGACGACGAGGATCGTGAGCTCGCGTGTCTCGCTCGCGCTCACGGCATCTCCACGAGGGTCCAGTACTCGTTCAAGCTGGCCATCAAGTCGACGAAGCTCGGAAACGTGACGGGCTTGAGCAGGTAGCCGGCGACGTTCAGGTCGTAGGCGGCGACTTTGTCGCGCTCTTCGTTGGACGTCGTGAGCACCACCACGCTCGTCGAACGCAGCTCCGGGTCGGTGCGCAGGGCGCGCAGAAATTCGAGGCCGTTCATGCGCGGCATGTTGAGATCGAGCAGGACCAGGCGCCGCGGGGGCAGGGCGCCGCGGCGCAGGATCTCCAGCGCCTCGATGCCGTTCTTCGCTTCATGGATGGGGTTGGTCAGGTTGTTCTTGGCGAACGCCCGCTTGACGTTCATGACGTCGATGCTGTCGTCGTCCACCAGCAAGATCGCGAGCTCTCGTTCAGACACCGCCGATGTCCCCTTCGACGTCGCGTTCGGCCTTGGGCCAGGTGAAATGGAACGTGGCGCCGGCGCCCTCCTGCGACTCGAGCCAGACACGGCCGCCCTTGCCCTCCACGATCTTCTTGACGATCGACAGACCGATGCCGGTTCCTTCGATGCTGTCGCGTGGCTCGAGCGTCTGGAAAATGCCCCAGATGCGCTCGTGGAACTCGGGCGCGATGCCTGGTCCGTCGTCGCTCACCGAGAACCGGAAGTCCTTGCCGTCGTCTCGCGCCGTGACGCGCACGTGCGGGTCGCCCCTGCGCGCGTGTTTGAAGGCGTTGCCGATCAGGTTCAGGAACACCTGCTGCAGCGGCACCCGCTCACAGCACAGGGCGGGCATGTCCGGGGCGATCTCGACGCGCGCCGCGGCCGGGCCCGCGCTCATCTCGAGCACCTCTGCGAGCAGCTTGTCGGTGGCGACGAGCTCGGGCCTGGAGCGCTTGCGCCCTGCGCGGCTGTAGGCGAGGATTCCGTTGATCAGCCCCTCCATGCGCTGCACGCGGCTGCGCAGCAAGCCGAGTTGCTCGCGGGTGGTCTCGGTCAAGACCTCGCCGAGGTCCTCCTCGAGCCACTGGGACACCGTGGAGATACCGCGCAGCGGGGCCTTCAGGTCGTGCGACGCCACATACGCGAACTGATCGAGCTCCTTGTTGCTCTCGTCGAGCTGGGCGATGAGCTTCTGTGCCTCGCGGAACAGCCGCGCGTTGTCCATCGCGACGGCGGCTTGCGCGGCGACGCCGGCGACGAGCATTTCGCTGCGCTCGCTGAACACGCCGGGCTCGGGATGGCCGAAGAACAGGCCCCCGATGACCGCGCCGCCGCGTGACACCACCGGCACCGCGAGATAGCTGGCGACCGGCAGGTGCCCCGCGGGCATGCCGCGGTAGGGCGGGTTCTGGCCGTAGCGCGGGTCGTTGCGGATATCGTGCACGCGCACGCTGCCTTCGCCCGCGAACGTGGGCGCGAAGACCTTGGTGTTGCGCGGCATGGGGAACCGAGAGAACGCTTCCTTCGGCACGCCGGAGATGGTGTACAGCGTGTAGGATTCGCCAGCCGCGTCGACCACGTTGTAGAAGAACGCTCCAAACGCCGCCCCTGCCAGGCGCGTGGCGTAGTCGGTGATCGATTGGACGAGCTTCTCGCGATCGAGCTCCGCGGCCAGCGCTCGCCCGACCTCGTTGACGGCCTCGAGCGTGTCGCGCTCGTCGCGGGCGCGTTGCTCGGCCCGGGCGCGCTCGATGCCGATCGCGATGGTGTCGGCGATCGACGCGAGCGCGGTTAGGGTGTCCTCGGCCAGGGGTTGAGGCGCGAGCAGCGCCATCACGCCGATCACCTGGCCGCCGATGATCAGCGGATGACCGGCGAACGCGACCGGGCCGGCTGCGCGCACCCAGGCGCGCTCGCGCAGCGTCGGGTCGCGCTCGGTATCGCTCGCGAAGAACGGAGCGGCTGCCTGGGCGAGGCGCTCGATGTCGGGCTGCAGCGCCTGGGCATCGAGCCCACCGGCGACCGAGGCTTCGACCCGGGCGCTCGCGCAGAGCTCGAAGCCCTCGCCCCTCGTGTCGCGTGTCCAGATGCCGGCGAGGCTGGCTCCCAGCCGCTCGAGCAGGGCTTCGGTGCAGCGCTGCAGGCCTTCGCCGAGCTTGGCGTTGCGGGTGAGGGCTGCGCCGACGTCGCCGACGAGCAGCGCCTGGCGCGCCTGCCGCTCCAGGCGCTGGCGCGCCTCGACCTGCTCCTCGAACAGCCGCGCGTTGTCGACGGACAGCGCGGCGCGGGCGGCCAGCTCTTCGACGAACGTCACGTCCTCGGCCGTGTAGGACCGGCCGGAGGCGGCATAAACGAGCGAGAGCGCGCCCAGGATGCGACCGCGCGCCGAGAGCGGTACGATCAAGTACGACGCCAGCCCGAGGTCCTCGAGCATGTGCAGGTGCTCCGCGTCCTCGGCCGCCGCGTGGAGCTTCGTGTCCGGCACAGCCGCCATCCAGTCCGTCTGACCCGTGCGCAGCACGCGCGCGACGCCGCCTCGGGCCGGGGTGTTGCCCGGGTAGCGGCGCTCGAGCTCCAGGACGAGCGCGACCTTGTCCGGATCCGAGTGGTGGGCGCTGAGCCGTACCACCTCGCCAGCGGGGTCGAGCACATCGATCGTACACCAGTCCGCGATCGTGGGCACGACGAGTCGGGTCAACTGCTGGAGCACGGCCTCGGAGTCGAGCGACGACGAGAGCAAGGTGCCCACGTCTGCCATGAGGCGCATCGCGCGCGTCCACTGGTCCAGCTCGCGATACGAGCCCGGCCCGTTGCCGAGCAGCGGCGCGCGACCCAGGTTCGCCGTGCTCACCGGCGCTCGGGGCTCTTCACGTCGCACTCGAGAATCTCTCGATCGCCGCCACCAGCTCGGCGATCCGCACCGGCTTGGCCAGGCTGCCCGCCACGCCGAGCTCGGCCGCCTTCTGGCTCACGCGCGAGTCGGCGGACACGATCACCACCGGGATGGAGGAGAGCTCCGGGTCCTGCCGTTTGGCGGCGCAGAAGCCGCAGCCGTCCATGTTCGGCATCATCAGGTCGAGCAGGATCAGGTTCGGGCGCGTGCCGCCCGCCCGCAGCTTGGCGAGCGCGTCCAGGCCATCCTCCGCGAGCTGGACGCGGTAGCCCTCCGCCTCCAGGGTATCGCTCATCGCGAACCGAATATCCTCGTCGTCGTCCACGACCAGGACGGTGATCGCGCTCTTCGAAGCGTTCATTCCCAATTCTCCTGCTGCGCCGTACGGCGCGGCAACACCACGCGGAAAGTCGCGCCCTCACCGAGCTGGCTGAACACCGCGACGCTGCCGCCCAGCCGCGTCACGATCTCGCGGACCATCCACAACCCGAGGCCGAATCCCCCGTAGTTCTGGCGCGACACCGCGCGCTCGAAGCGGCGGAAGATGCGCTCGTGGTCTGCGGCTGCGATGCCCGCGCCGCGGTCGGTCACGTCCAGCGTCGCGCGCTCGTCGTCCGCTGCCAGCTGCACGGTGATCGGTTTGCCCGGCGCATACTTGATGGCGTTCGAGAGCAGGTTGGTGACGACGTGGTCGAGGCGCTGGCGATCCCACTTGCCGACCACGTCCGGCGCGAGCTGGAGGTCGAGCTCGCAACGCTTGCGCAACAGGTCCTCCTCGAAGCGCTCGGCCACCTGTCGAACGACGCCGGCCAGATCGACATCCTCGAGCTGCAGCGTCAGCCTGCCCGCCGCGACGCCCGAGAAATCCAGCAGCTCGCTGACCAGGCGCTCCTGGCGACGCACCTGCTGGTCGACGGCGTATAGCTTGCCGAGGTGGCGCTCCGGCATCGGCAGCTCGCCGCGCTCGGCGCTGCGCAGGAGCCCCTCGACGTGCAGCCCGAGCGACGTGAGCGGGGTCTTGAGCTCGTGCGAGGCGAGGCTCACGAACTCGTCGCGCAGAGCGATCGCCTGCTGCGCCTCGCGGTACAGGCGCGCGTTCTCGACCGCCATGGCGGCGCGCCGCGCCAGCTCCGTCATCAGCGACAGGTCGTCGTCCGTGAACGATTGACCGGATTCGGCGTGCACCATCGTCAGCGTCCCGATCGTCTTGTCGCGCACCACGAGCGGCTCGATCAGGGCGCTGGTCATGCCCAGCTCGCGCAGGATGCGAGCGTGCTCCGCGTCGCGCGCCACGCGCTCCAGCAGCTCCTCGGAGATCTCCGGGTAGAGCTGGCGTTGCCCGGTGCGCAGCACGGCCGCGACCCCGTGCGGCTCGTCGGGGCGCATCGGGTAGCGCTGGCCCAGCGCCCGCGCCCATTTCACTTTGTCGGGATTCGAGTGCGCCACCGCCACGCTGCGAGCGAGGCCTGTCTCGTCGGGCATGTGCACGGCGCACCAGTCCGCGAGCTTGGGCACCACCAGGTCGGCCAGGTGTTGCAGCGTGACTTCGTAGTCGAGCGACGAGCCCAGCACCGCCCCGGCCTTGGCCAGGATCTCGAGCCGTTCGACGTTCGCTTGCAGACGGCGCTGGCTCCGCTCCGCCGCCAGCCGCGCGCGCTGCTCGGCCTCGTACAGACGCGCGTTCTCGATCACCAGCGCGACGCGGTGTGCGAGGTCCTCCGCGAGGGAGAGATCGACCTCGCTGAAGCGGCGCTCCGGGCGTGTCGAGACGAACGACATGGTGCCGGTGGGGCGCCCGCCCACGATCATCGGCACGATCATGTGGGAGGTGGGGTGCAGCTGCCGCAGCAGGTCGAGATACTGCTGCGACTGTGCGGCTCGTGTCAGCATCTCCTCCGTGATGACGGGCTGGAGCGTGCTCTCGCCCGTGCGCAGCACATGAGGGGCCGGGTGCGTCTGGCTCAGGTCGGGTGGCTGCAGCCGGCGCAGCGTGGCCACCAGCGGCTCCAGCGTCGGATCGACGTGAGCCAGCGCCAGGACCTCCGCCGTGCCCTCCGGCGTGCGCAGATCGACGACGCAGTAGTCGCCCAGCGTCGGCAGCGCGAGGCGCGCGACGCGCTGGATGGCGACGGGCAGCCCGCGCGACTCGGCCAGCGCTTCGCCGAGATCTGCCAGGAACGCCGAGCGCGCGCGGGCCGCTTCGCTGGCTGCGCGCGCGGCTCGCGCCTCCAGCAGCCGCGTGGTCGCCTCTTGCCGCTCGGTCAGGTCGCGCGTCACCTTGGCGAAGCCGATCAAGGCGCCGCTCCGGTTGCGCAAGGCCGTGATCACGACGTGCGCCAGGAAGCTGCTGCCGTCCTTGCGCAGTCGGAGGCCCTCGTCCTGGATACGGCCGACCGCGATGGCCTCCGCCAGCTCGCGCGCGGGTTTGCCGCTCTCGATGTCCTCGGGCCGGTAGAATATCGAGAAATGGCGCCCGACGATCTCGGCCTCCTCGTAGCCCTTCAGGCGCGCGGCGCCGGCGTTCCAGCTCGAGATGCGGCCTTCCGGGTCGAGCATGAAGATGGCGTAGTCGCGCACTTGCGTGACCAGGAGCCGGAAGCGCTCCTCGAGCTCCAGCCGCGCCTCGCTGGCGCGCCGCTCTTCGGTGACGTCCCGGAAGACCAGCACCGCTCCGCGGATGCGCCCGGCCTGGTCTCGGATCGGCGCGCCGCTGTCGGCGATCGCGCGCCGCGTACCGTCGCGGGCTACCAGGGCCGTGTGGTTGGCCAGGCCCACGACCAACCCGTCCTGCAGCACCCGGGAGACCGGGTTCTCGATGCCTTCGCCCGTCAGCTCGCTGACGATCTCGAACACTTCGGTCAGGGGGCGGCCGAGCGCCTCGCTCTGGCTCCAGCCCGTGAGCGCTTCGGCGACGGGATTGACGCGCGTCACGCGGCCGCTCTCGTCCGTCGCGATCACGCCGTCACCGATGCTGTAGAGGGTCGCAGAGAGCGCGGCCTCGTTGTCGCGCAGGTTCTCCTCGCGGGTCCTCCACTGGGTCAGATCACGCGTTACCTGTGCGAAACCTTTTGCGCCTCCCGCCGGATCGAGCAGCGCCGTGGTGACGGTGTGGGCCCAGAACCGGGAGCCGTCCTTGCGCGATAACCAGCCCTCCTCCTCGAAGCGCCCGACTCGGGTGGTCTCGCGCAAGGCGAGGTCGAGACGCTCCCGTTCGCCGGGTTCTGCCGGGTACAGGCGTGAGGCGTGCTGCCCCACGATCTCCTGAGCCCGATAGCCCAGGTTGCGCTCGGCGCCCGAGCTCCAGCCGGAAATCACGCCGCGGGCATCGAGCTGGCAGATGGCGTAGGCGTCGATCGCGTCGACCAGCCGCCGATATGGCGCATCGCCCGAGGGCTCGCTCGAGCCGGCGCCGGTCATGCCAGCACATCCGCGCTGGACGAGCGGATCGAGGGCAAAAAGCGCCTTCGAAGAGCGTCGCATCTCATGATGGCCTGGGGGCAGCCAAGGGTGAGCAAGAGAAGAAGAGGTCAGTCGGGTTCGACTTGGAAAGAAGACAGATACCGGTTCTGACTACTGGGCACAATGCATCGCGACGGCGCCGCTGCACGGCCAGTTAACGCTCGAGGCGGTTTGGCGCCGCTCCGACGCCGGTACGCGAGCCTCGTTTCCGCGGGCTCGTCGCCGCGGCCATTCGCTCGAGGCAGTGGCTGCGCCGTAGCATCCCGGTGGGGCAATCAGCCTCGAAGTGCCGCGCCGCGGCACGCACGCCGCGGCGCTGGCGCCGGCCATCCGGCGACGCGAGGGCAGACGGGCAGCTCGTGTCGGCGCTCGGATCGAGCGCACCTCGAACGAGCGACGCGCGTTACGTTCGAGCGTTCGAGCGTTCGAGCGTTCGAGGCCGAGCCACGTCCGCGAGATCGAGCTCACGTCCAGTACGCGCCGGCGAGCAGCGCTCGAGCGACACGTGACGGAGACCTGAGCGAGCGCGTCTGGTGTTTGGCGCTGGCCTTCGGCCGAGCTGCATCGCGAACAGACATCCAGCGCTGGAATATTTCGACGTCGGATGACTCGTCGAGCAGACAGCGCTCGTTCATCCCTCGCCCATCCGAAACTCGGGAGACCCGCACGCCTCGCGAGCGATTCGCTCATCCTGCCGAGTGGTGCGCGAGTGTCGGTGTCGCGTCCTACAGCGCTCGACAGCGGCCCAAGACGCGCGCGCTCGGGGCTCTGGTGTGTGAAGGCGAGCGCTCGAGCCCGATCGATGACCGATGTAGTGGCGTTCGGGCGTTCCGTGTTGCAGCGAGCAAACACAGCGTCGCCGCCAGGGTGTCTGGCGCGTCGATCCACTCTGGGCCATCTTTGCTCCGATGCGAGAGCGGCAGCTGTGTGCGGTGCGTGATGCTGGTGTGCGATACGGGGTTTGCTCCTTGCCGGCTTCAACGCTGGCCTTGGTGCTGGCGATCGCTTGCTCGGACGGCGCGAATGTCGCTGTGGATGGAAGCGGCGTGGAGCGCGACGACGCGGCGAACGCGCCTGCACCCGGCGGAGCGTTGGTCGCCCCGCTGGTGCTCGGCGAGCTGAGCGCGCCGCTCTCGGGGACGACGCCCGATGCCCTCGAGCTCATCCTGTCGAGCAACCTCGACACCGTCAGCGTCCGCAGTCGCATCACCGATCGCGACGGCGCCGCCATCTCGAGCTGCGTGGTTCACGACGTCTATCGCGTCGGCCCGAGCGCGGTGGACTGGCCCATCGGGGGAGCCCGGGTCTTGCCGCTCGAGTACGGCGCGCAGCTGTCGGACGGGCTCTACACGCATGCGGTGTCGTTCGGTATCGGAGCCTTCGGCAACCGCTGGCTTCGAGTGAACATCCCACAGTACTTCGAGATCACCGGCGGCTCGCTTCAGGCGCTCACGGCCGAGGAGTTCCAGCTCGCGGGGGGCACCACGGGCGCGCTCGAGGCAGCAGCGGCGTCGCCCGAGCCGTGCCCGGCGCTCTCGGAGTACTCCGACGAGATGACGTCCGAGGGCGCCACGAGCAGCGTGGACTTCGACTCCTGGCAAGGGCTCGGAACGATCCAGCCGCTGCGCTGGGTGGCCTCGGCGACGCGTCCCTTCGTCGGCGCTTTGCCCTCGATGCTGACCTTCCACGCGCTCTTGCCGAATCGCGGGCGCCTGCAGCTGGACTTGATGACGCCGGCGGACGCGCCCACGGACTTCGACGCGACGTTCCCCGAGCAAGGGCGCATCCTGCTCGACGAGCTCGGGCCCGGAGCGGCCGCTTCCTGGAGAACCCTGAGCGGAACGGCCCGCGTGCGCGTGGACGGCGAGGGGCGCGCGCGCGTCGAGCTCGCGGACATCGTCTTCAAGCGTGCGCGTGTCGCCCCCGACTCGGTGGAGCAGCGCAGCGTGGCGTCCGGCCTGCTCGTCGGAGAGATCGTCACGGAAGAGTGGCCATGATCGCGGACGTTGGCCGCTGCGCGAGCTCGCGGCGCGACGTCCTAAAATCGGCACGTCTGTCTCCCGGTCCGGTGTTTTAGTCCCTGTTAATCGGCTCCGCCCGGGTGGGGCGGGCGCGGGGGGCTCCGCCCGCGGCCAAAGGCGCACCGCCGGTCGTTCGTAGCCCCACCGCTGGCCGAATCTGCTGGTACAACTCGGGCGTGTTTCGGACTCACGCCATCCGCTTTGCCTTCGCCGCCGTCTGGTTCTTTTTGGTGCCCGCCGTCGTGGCGTACGTGCTGCTCGGGATCCTGGCCAGGCCCGGCGTGAACCTGCCGCTCAGCGATTTTGCTCGGGAGCAGAGCGTGCCGGCCGGCATCGCGCTGTTCACCGTGCTGGAGCTCGTGCTGTATTCGTTCCGCCACAACCTGCCGTTCGCGCGCTTCGTCGCCGTGGCGGGCAGGCACGGGGTGCCCGTCGAGCTGCGGGCCGAGCTCGAGCAGGCCCTGCGCCTGATCAACGAGGCGGACGCCATCGTGGCCAAACACAGTGACGCGATCCGAGCCCAGCTCGGCGCCGCCGATCACGAGCGGGTGCTCGGGGTCGTGGAGAGCGCTCGGTCCGCCACCCGCGCCGAGCCCCTCGATCCCGTCCGCCTGCGTGAAACACAGAGCGAGCTCAACGAGCTCGTCGTGGGGCCGCTGTCACGCTGGAAGAAGAGCGAGCTGCTCGAGTACGCCGGCTCGATCGGCACCGCGCTGATCGTCGCCTTGTTGCTGCGCGCGGTGGTGGTCGAGGCGTTCAAGATCCCGAGCGGCTCGATGTTGCCCACGTTGCAGATCGGCGATCACATCTTCGTCAACAAGTTCATCTACGGCCCCAAGGTGCCGCTGACGGACACGCGCATTCTCGAGCACATGCCACCCCATCGTGGCGACGTGATCGTGTTCAGTCACCCGGTGCCGGCGCTTTCACCAGATGACTTGATCAAGCGCGTCATCGCGCTGCCGGGCGATACGCTGGAAGTGGAGAGCGGCCACGCCATCATCAACGGTTGGCGCGTACCGAGCTGCCCCGTTGGCACATACGCCGTCAGCGAGGATCCCCTGGACAGCAGCGTGGGGGACCTGTTCGTCGAGTACCTGGAGGGCACCGCGTATCTCGCGTTCTACGATCACGATCACACCCCCGCGCGCCAGGGCCCCTACGAGGTCCGCCCGGGCGAGGTCTGGGTGATGGGAGACAATCGCCACCACAGCGCCGACTCGCGCGTCTGGCCCAACGGCACGGGGCTCGGCCGAGGCGTTCCGTATGGCAACATCAAGGGACGCGCCATGTTCGTCTGGGCGCCGCTGAGCCGCATGTTCGTCGACCTCATGGGCAGCCCCGTGTTGCCCGAGGGCGCTCCCGTCGAGATCCTGGAGGCGATCGCGGCCTGCCTCGCCAAGCGTCCGACTCCCGAGGAGACCGTCCCCCCGTCGGGCAAGGCGGCGCTTCAGGCGCTGGGACGATGAGGGCGGCGAGGGGCCTGGCAGCGCGAGACTTCACGGGCCCCTCGGGCTCGCGCGGCGGGCAGCGGGGGTGCGCTTGAACGAGGCGCTGCGCGCTCGCATCGACGGCTGGATCGAGAGCCACGAGTTCTCCGGCGTCGTGTACGTCGCGCGCGCCGAGCGCTCGCTCTACGCGAGGGCGCACGGCTATGGCGACCGTGCGCACGCGATCCCCAACAGCCTGGAGACGCAGTTCGCCCTCGCCAGCGGCACGAAGCTGTTGACCGCGCTCGCCGTCCTGTCGCTGGTCGACGCCGGCGCGGTCGCGCTGGACACGGCGCTGTCGGATGTGCTCGAGAGCGCCGCCGAGCTGACTCAGCCCGGCACGACGCTGCGGCAGCTGCTGGCGCACACGTCCGGCATGGGGGACTACCTCGACGAGAGCACGGTCGCCGACATCGAGGACTACTTGCTCGCCGTCCCCGTCCATCGGCTCGAGCAGCCCGGCGATTTTCTCGTGCTCATGCGCGGCCGGGCGCCGAAGTTCCCGCCTGGCGCTTCGTTCGCGTACAACAACTCGGGCTACGTGTTGCTCGCGCTTCTCGTCGAGGTCCTGACGGGGCAGGGCTACCACGACGTCGTCCAGCAGCGCGTGTGCGCGCCGGCGGGTCTCGTGGACACGAGCTTTCCGCGCCTGGACGACCTGCCCGGACGCGCCGCCATCGGCTACCTGCCGGGGCGGGGGTTTCGCAGCAACGCGTTCCATTTGCCGATACGCGGCGGCGGCGACGGCGGCGCGTACAGCAGCGCTAGAGACCTGCCGCGCCTGTGGTCGGCGCTATTTTCCTGCCGCATCGTATCGGCGGCGCTGCTCGCAGAGATGTGCCGCCCGCAGCATGTCGGCGCTGGGCGAGCCTATGGGCTCGGGCTCTGGCTCGACGAATCCAGCGTGTTCATCGAGGGCTCCGATCCTGGGATTTCGTTTCGCTCGCGCTTCGATCCCGCGACGGGGCTATCGTACGCGGTGTTGTCGAACACCACCCGTGGGGCGTGGCCGCTCGTGAGGGCGCTCGACGCGAGCTTTCCCGAGCTGTCCACCCTTGCCGCGCACGACGAGCGCTGGTAGCGCCTGGTCGTGGCCTTGCCCCCCTTCCACCTCGCGTTTCCGGTACACGACCTGGCCGCGGCGCGCCGCTTCTACGGCGAGCTGCTCGGCTGCCCCGAAGGACGCAGCTCCGACGAATGGGTCGATTTCGACTTCTACGGTCACCAGATCGTCGCGCACCTCGCGCCCGACGAGATCGGCCATCGAAACACCAACGCCGTCGACGGCGACGCGGTTCCGGTTCGACACTTTGGTGTCGTGCTCGAGCTCGGCGCGTGGCGCGCGCTCGCCGCCAAGCTAGAGGCTGCGGGCATCCGCTTCATCGTCGCGCCCCACGTGCGTTTCGAGGGCCAGGTCGGCGAGCAGTCGACCATGTTCTTCCTCGACCCGTCCGGCAATGCGCTCGAGTTCAAGGCCTTCCGCGATCCGAGCCGCCTGTTCGCCAAATGAGACTCGCGCCGATGCGGCAGTAGCGCCCAGGGGGTGGTGCATGCCGTGACGCCCTCGCGCGGGAGGGGGCCGAGTGGCGCGCGGCGGGCTGCCGTGGCACGCTCGGCACGATGCTGCTGCACGCGGCGCTGGCTGGGGGGAACGTGGCGTCGCGGCGCGGCCGCTGCTGCGGCGCGTGGATGGGGGTCGCTGTCGCCCTGGTGGCCGCATGCGGCGGAGCCGCCGACGACGGGGAACAGCTCGAGCCACCCGTGACGAGCCCACCTCGACCGCCCGTGGTGGCTATCGAGCCGCGCCCTCCGGTCGTGACGGCGCCGGACGCGCCCGCGATCGCGCCGGCACCGGACGTCGGGGAAGGGGAGCCCTCGGGCTCCGCGTTTGACCCCATCGAATGGTCGAGCCTTCCGCCGCCGGGCGCCTACGACTCGGCCTTCCCCTTCCCTCGGGACGGGACGCCGGAGCAGCAGCGGCGCTGGCTGCGCGGCGAGGCCGAGACGGTGTTACTGGCCTATTGCGGCCAGTGTCACGGACCGCGCAGCGCGTTCGAGGTTCGAGGTGACTTTGGTGACATCAATGACTTCGACGCGATCGTCGCCCAAGGCCAGCTCATCCCGTGTGACGCGCGCAGCTCACCGGTACTGCAGCGCATGCTGGACCGCAGCATGCCGCCGCCGGGGGGCGACCCCGTGCGCGCAGCGGACATCGCGATCGTGCGCGACGCCACCGACTTTGGCTGCGCGTCTCGGTAGCCGGCCCGCTCCGTGCCGCGGCCTAGCCCCTAGCCCCTCGTCACTGGTCACTCCTGAGCGTCGGAGCAGCAGCGAAAACCCGTCGAGTAGTCGTGATAGCCGAAGTCGTGGGCCGTGGTGCGGTAGTCGCAGCCCTCGCCGTTGATGCGGGTATCCATGAAGAAGCCGCCCATGAACGTGCCCTTCGGATCGGCCACCCACTCGTGCAGGTTGCCGACCATGTCGAAGACGCCATAGTCGTTGGTGCAGCCCTCGGACTCGCCGGTCAGCTTGACCGTGTCCGAGAGCTCGTGCAGGCGCGGGTCGTTCATGAACTCGGGCGTCCACATCTTGGACTGCTTGTCGCCGCGCGTCTTCGTCATCTTGAACAGGCGGGTCACGGGGTGACCGGTGGGTTTGTCGAAGCGATCGTTACAGACATTCGCGCGGCGTGTGGCGCCGTAGGGGTAGAGCGTCTGCTCGGGGCCGCGGCAAGCGGTCTTCCACTCGCGCGGCGCGCAGAGGCGCTTGCCGGCGTTCTTGCAGGCGACGGCGGCGCGATCGCCGCTGATGTAGCCCTGGGGTTTCTGACGCGGGCGCGACACCGCCACGATGTCCGTGTCCCTGTCTCCGACGGGCTGGTTGCCGGGCCACGGCGCGCGAGCGCCGCCGGGAGCCAGGCGCTCGACGGACGCTTCGTAGCGATCGACGCAGAAGGTGCCGCTCTCGCCCGGGATGGCCGCCATGTCTTCGGGGCAGGGCGGGGGCGGCGGCGCGGGTGCGGGTGGCGGGGGCGGCGGCGGGGGCAGCGTCGCCGGGCGGGCACACGTCGATTGCAAGAGCACCAGCGCGCCCAGCGCTCCGACGCGCCAAGCGCGCTGGGGCGTCGCGACTCGCGCCTCAGACATGGCCGCTCTCGCTGCCCGAGGTGCTGCCAGAGCAGGCGACGGCCAGAGCACGAGCGAGCGCGCGCGGCTTCCTTCCCCGCGGCTCGAGATCTCCAGCGACGTGCATGGCGCGGCACTCTGCCATGACGGCTCCGAGCCGTCCCTGCGCTTTCAGCGATCGCGGCCCGAAACGGCGCGCGTCGCGCGCCGCCATCGCCATCTCTGCATCCGTTCGTGTGCCGAATCCGCGTTCCTGCATGCGTCGTCGTGTTGCGCCGCCGCCGAACTGCTTGAGCCAGTGATCGGGCGGACGATTCGTTTTCATGGCGCTGTTGTCGGTTGCTGGCGCCGGGGTGCTGGGGTGTCTCAGTCGCTGGCTGCCGGAACTGCAGGAGTCGTGCCGGATGCGGCCTGAGCGACGGCCGGGTCGCCGGAGACCGTCTTGCAGCAGCGGAATCCAAGGTGGTAGTTGCCGTGACTGTGCGTGCTCATCACGCTCGAGGGGTGCCAGTCGGGCGCTCGCCAGTGGCAGTCGTCTTCGTGGGCCTCGTAGTGCGAGAAGATGAACCAGCTGCCTTTCATCTCCGTCGCTCCCGAGCTGCCGCCGCTCGTGAGCTGATCCGGGGTGAGCGGCAGGTTCATGTGCTCGGCGGCGTTGCCGTGTAAGTCATAGACGCCGTACGGGCTGACGCAGTCGGGGAACGCACCTGCCGGGAAGGTGTTCGAGCCGCACGAGTTGAAGCCGCCGCCCGGGCACCCCGGCGTCTTGAAGCTACTCGTGGCGCAGACGGTGTGGTTCTTCTCGCGGCCGTACGCCCACACCTTGTTGCGCTGCGCGTTGTGGACGCGCCGCATCGTCTGGCGATCTCTGCCGAAGGCGTACTCGCGCTCGGGCACGTCGATGCTGCCGGCGCACGCGCCCTCCCACTCGTGCGCGTCACACAGGCGCTTGCCCACTGCCGAGCAAAGCTGCGCCGCCTCGCGAGCGCTGACGTGGACGACCGGATACTCGCACGGGATGTTGGGGAACTCGAACTGGTCGACGCACAGGCGGGCCGACTCGGGCCCGTCCTTGTCGCGGTCGTACACGGCCGCCATGTGGGGCGCACCGCACACTGCGTCACCGGGATGCAGCGGCCGCTGGGCGATCGCTTCGCGGCACTCGGCTCGCCCGATCGGGTGTTTGCTGATCTTCGGGTTGCCCTGGCTGAGGATCGACGAGCCCTGGAAGACCTCGCGCACTCGCGCGAGCTCGGCCGGGGCGAGGCGCAGCTCGTCCGCCATGTGGGTGAAGAGCTTCTCTCGCTGCTCGGCGAGCGTCTCCAGGGCGGCGGCGTCCTCGCTCGGCGCGGCCGTGACGACGCCAAACGGATTGCCTTGCGGCGTCGCGGCACGAGCGGGCGCAGGCGGCGAAGGCGGCGCGGGTGCAGGCGCAGGCGGCGAAGGCGGCGGCGCGGCGGACTCGACTGCGACGACGGGAGCCGGGGCTGCTCCAGCCGGCGCCTGAGCAGGTGCCGGCGGCGCCGCGCTGGGCGCGCCCGCTGGAGGGCTGGCAGCAGGCGCTGGGGCTGCGGCGGGTGCCGCTCCGGACTGGGCCGGTGCCGAGGGGGCGCGAGCTGCTGCCGGTGGCGCCGACGTCTGCGGCGAGGGCGTGGGCGCAGAGGCCCGGTTTGGTGCTGCCGCCCCGCGGTTAGCCTGCGGCTGCGCCGCTGCAACCACCACCGTCGGCGGGACCTGCTCGCGACGGCAAGCCGCGAGCGCGAGCAGCGCGCCAGCCGCTGCCACAGTGACGAGTTTTGTCGGCCTCAAACGCGAGCAAAGTTGCATCGGTCCCCCTGAGTTCAACGGATCGGGCTTGCTATCCACGTCTAGCGTGACCAACAAATTTCGGCGCAACACGAGGAAAACTTGCGTACCCGCGCGCGGCGTTTTCTTCGCTGTGCGTCAGAGCGGGTCACACACCGCGTTACATCGCCGTCGCTGGAGCCCGGCATCACCCACCATGATGGCCGTACCAGGCGGGCGCAAACCGCGTGCTTCGGCGCTGCGCTCGGAGCATGCTAGGGGCTAAGTGCGCGAGCCTTCGCTCGACCGCCGCCCAATCATCATGCAACACGGCGGCGGGCGGTGGGGCTCGATACCGTCCGATCGGCGGCGGTACGAAACGTGCCTTAACAAACAAGCGTGAGTCACACGGGGACGCCAGCATTGAACCTTTCACGTAAGCCGATGTTGCTCGTCGGCGGCTTGACTTTCCTCGGTGCAATGGGCGCCGCCGTGGTTCTCGCCGTGCATCACGTCCCGCAAGCGGGGCCGCTGATCGCGAACTCGCTGCGTTCGGTCATCGGCATCGAGGCCGTCGCGCGTCTGGAGGAGACGGTCGCCTCGCTCGAGGACAGGGTGATGCGCTGGCGCGCCGAGCCGCCGCGTTCGTTGAGCAGCCTGTCGCCCGACATCGTCGGCGCGGACGTCGCCCCGGCGCCGCTGCCGGCGGCTTCGCTGGCGCCCCCGGAGCCCCTCGCAGCGCTGCCGCCGCCCGCCGAGATGACGGTGGCTTGTTTCGAGCCGAGTGAGGCCCCGGCCGACGCGATCACCGCTCCGAGCGCGGCCGTGCCCGCCGCACAGCCGCGGGTTTTCTCGCCCAAGAACATCAAGTTGCCGTTCCCCGAGGTCGCCGCTCAGGGGGACGGGGTGTGGGTGCCGGTACCCGATCCCGAGCACCCCGAAGCGGCGCCGGTCATGTACAAGACGCTGCTCCATCCGGATCCGGAGCGGCCCTATGCGGAGCTGTTCATCGTGGCCATGCCGAGCGCGGTCATCAAGCTGCGCTCGGTGCCTGGCACCGAGGAGCCCGCCACCGAGAACCCGGACGTGCGCAGCATCGCCTACCGCGGCTTCATCCCGTCCGACCAGCGCAGCGAGCTGCTCGCTGCCTTCAACGGCGGCTTTCGCGCCGAGCACGGGCACCACGGCATGATGGTCGACGGCGTCACGCTCGTCCCGCCCCGCGTCGACATGTGCACCGTCGCTGGTTACGAGGACGGCTCCCTGCAAATCGGCACGTACTCGCGGCTCAGCGCCTTGCCCCAGAAGCCCATGTGGTATCGCCAGTCGCCGCGCTGCATGGTCGAGCAAGGCTCGTTGCACCCCGGCCTGCGCGATCCGAACGCGCGCGGGTGGGGCGCCACGCTGGAAGGGGAGACCGTGATCAACCGCTCCGCCATCGCGCTGAGCGAGGACGGCGAGGCGCTGTTCGTGGCCGTCACCAACTTCACCACGGCTCGCGCCCTGGCCCTGGGCATGCGCGCGGCCGGTGGCCACAACGTCGCGCAGCTCGACGTCAACCGCTCCTTCCCGAAGTTCTTGCTGTTCCCTCGTGACGAGAGCGGCGTGCGCCGCCCGGCGAGCCTGTTCAAAGGCTTCCTGTTCGACCGCGAAGAGATGCTCGACGAGCCCAACCCGCGCGACTTCTTCTACGTCGTCCGGCGCCGCGTCGACGTGCGCACCGAAGTGGATCCCGAGCAGCACGCCGTCAACCAAGCGGGCTGACGACAGCTCCGGGCGACGCCCTCGAACGGCGCCGCGCTCGCCGTCGGGCGAGCGGCGCCGCGCCGACCGCGGACAGCCGCGATTAAGCCGTGGCGCGCCGACGACGTAGACGAGGGTCATGCGCCTGTCGTCCTTCCGTCGCCCCGTGCTCACTCTCGCCATGCTCGCCGCGTGCCTCGGCCTGGATAACCCCCGCGACGTGGCTGCTGCGCTGGCGCGCAGCTACGGCGGCGCTGGAGGCGTCGTGCTCCTCCTCGGTGGCGCTCCCGCGGGGAACGTCCGCGCCGCCTCTGGCGGTTCGGCGGTGGGGGTCGTCGCCAGCGAGGCGGCGGCCGGCGCCGGCGCGCCAAAGAAACACATCGCGAGCGTGGAGTATGAGCCCATCGAGCTGGAGGTGGACCTCTCGCTCGAGCGCTCGTTTTATGATTGGGTCAACGCAGCGTGGAAAGGCACGCCGCAGCCGCGCAGCGGTTCGCTGCTCCTCTTGGATCTGAACCGCAATCCGAAGCAGGCTCGCGAGTTTCAGAACGCCGTGATCACCGAGACGACGCTCTCGGCGTGCGACGCGAGCTCGAAGGTTCCGGGTACGTTGAGACTCGCGCTCGCGCCCGAGCGCGTTTCCAGCGCGCCAGCGTCCGCTGCAAAGGCCAGTCTGCCCAGCGCAGGGCGGCAGAAGGCGTGGGTCGCCTCCAACTTCCGGCTCGAGATCGAGGGGCTCGATACGGCGCGCGTCAGTCGCGTCTCGCCGGTGCACGTCAAGGCGGCGCTGGCGGCGAGCATCGGTTCTCGCGACCCCGCGCCTCAGGTCGCCAAGCTCGAGATCGACAACCTGAAGGTGCTGCTCTCGGAGAACGGCGCCGACTCCTGGCGCCAGTGGCACGACGACTTCCTCGTGAAGGGCAACGCCTCTGACAAGAACGAGCGCTCGGGCCGCCTGGTGCTGCTCGGCCCAAACCTGAAGGACGAGCTGGCGGAGGTCCGCCTGCACAACCTCGGTATCATCGCCCTGCGCTCGCTCGACGAAGGCGGCGTCAGCCAGCTCGAGGCGGAGCTCTACGTGGAGCGGCTCGAGCTCGCGCTCGAGCCGGCAGCCAAGTAACGGAGCGCCGGCGGCCCCGAGCGTGGCGGGACCTCACTTGAGCGGAACAGGCATCGCCCGCGCGATGCGGAGGCCGCCTTTGCCTTCACCGGTCGTCTCGTCCGGCTCCGCGTGCTCGACCTCGATCAGGTGGAAACAGTCGATCAGCGCGAGCGCGTCGGCGTAGATGCGGGCGAAGCGCCGGAAGTTCTTCCACTCGGGCGCGGCGCCGAGCCGGATCTCCACGTTGCGCGTGCCGTAGATCTCGAGCGCGACGACCTGCCCCTCGGTCGCCAGCGGGCTCTTGAAGACCACGGTCATCGTTCCGCTCCTCAGATCGTTCCTGAGCTCGACATTGCCGAACTTGCCGACGTACGACGCGATCGCCGAGAAGATGCGCTCATGCTCTGCCATGGCGCGCAGGATCTCATGGCCCGCACCAGGGCCGCAACGCCGACGAGGGCTGGCGGGCCCAGGGCGCTCGCTCCGGCGCGCCTGGACGGCGGCAAGCCGGCGTTCGGCCGCCTCGCGCGAGTCGCCGCCGCAACCGAACGCTGCAGTCGCGTGGCGCTCGGGTGGCCGCGGCTCGGGCCGCCCCGTGGGTAGACGGCGTTACGCCGAGGTCGCCCCCGCCCGCTCGCGGCCGTCGGCGCCCCAGGCCGGTGTGCCGAGATGGCCCAGTGTCTATTATCGTGGATTCGGAATCTGGTGAAACCGATGACAAACATCGCCCCTGCCTTGACGCTGTCTACTTAACGAGACACTATGGCGAGGGCTGGACGGGCGCTCGAGCGGTGTTCACCGCCAAAGGGCCGCTCGAACGCCCGCGAAAATACGGGAGGCCACATGAACCACGCGACGATTCCTTCGAAGCACGCGTCGAGTCCTGCCGCGCGGCAAGAGCCCTCGGCGCTGGGCCTTCGCCGCCACGAGACACCGGCCCCGGTAGGTGCCGAGCCCATCTCTCGTTTCCAGGTGCCAGAGCTGGCAGAGCTCACGCCGGAGCTGGCGCAGATCTATGCCGACGTCGAGCGCAACCTCGGCTTTCTCCCGCACTGGCTGCGGGCGCTGTCGGTCAATCCCGACACTGCCTGTCGCCTGGCGCGTTTCTACCTGCACCTGTTCAACCCCGAGCGCAGCCACCTGAGCGCGGCGGAGCGCGAGCTCATCGCTGTCGTCTCGTCGTCGACCAACCGGTGTAGTTACTCGGTCCTCAATCACACCCGGGCGCTCGGCGACGCTCTCGACGACGGGGTGCGAGCCCGTCGCATCGCGCTCGATCACCATCACGTTCGCCTGTCCAAGCGCGAGCGTCTGCTGGCCGACGTCGCCGAGAAGCTGACGACGTCGCCCGCGAGCCTCGGCGCCGGCGAGCTCGACCAGCTGCGCCAGGCGGGGTTCTCCGAGCCCGCTGCCCTCGAGGTGCTCGAGGTCGCCGCCTTCTTCAACTATGTCAACCGCCTGACCTTGGCCCTCAACATCGTCCCCGACCAGCAGTTCTTCGCGCACTGAGCCGGCGTTCGGGCGCCTGGCGCCCGCCGACCGTCCCAGGGCAACGCCCGCACGTCGTTTTTGCAGCGCCAGCGCCGCCGAGCGAGCTCGATCGCAGTGCCGGCCGGCGCGGCTTTGACTATCGTCGCAGGCCGATGGCTGCAACTTCGGAGACTCGGCGGGGACTCGCGCTGTGCGCACTGGCGCTCGGCCTGGCTTGCGCGAGCGAGCAGCGCGCCGGCACGGAGCCCGAGCGCGCCCGAGCCCAGGCGCTGCCGAGCGGCGGAGCCAGCGGGGTGGCGGTTGGCTCGGTGTGCGGCGGCTCGACGCAGCTGCCGAGCGGCATCAGCGAGCAGCGTTTGACCTCGGGCGGTGTGGAGCGCCGGTTTCTGGTCTACGTGCCCCCCGGGTACGACGGCCGTGCTGCATTGCCGCTCGTGCTGGAGTTCCATGGATCCGGGGGCACTCCCGAGGGCCAGCTCGGCACGAGCCAGCTCTCGACCGTGGCGGACGTGGCGTCTTTCGCGATCGTCGCGCCGCAGGCGCTCGGCGCGCGCTGGAACGTGCCGCCGGACGCGGCCAAGCCCGACGACGTGCGCTTTGTGGGCGAGATGCTGGACGCCGTGGAGCGCCAGCTCTGTGTCGATCGACAGCGCGTCTACGCGACGGGCTTCTCCGGTGGGGGGCGCATGTCCTCGCAGCTCGCGTGTGACCTCTCGGAGCGCGTGGCGGCCATCGCAGCCGTCGGAGGGTTGCGCTTCCCGGGGCCCTGCGAGCGGGCTCGCAGCATGCCCGTTGCCGCCTTTCACGGCACGGCGGACACCGTCAATCCGTACGACGGTGGCGGGCAGCCGTACTGGGGGACGAGCGTCGAAGCCGCGTTCGACGGCTGGGGTCGGCACAACGGCTGTGGGCCGCGTCGCGAGAGCCGCGTCGCGGCCTCCGTGGTCCAGCTCGCCTACGGGGGCAGCGACTGCGCGGACGTCGTCCTGTATCGGATCGAGGGCTTCGATCACTCCTGGCCCGGCGCCATCTACCGCGACCGCGAGCGGGGCACGGCCAACGACCTGATCTGGGCGTTCTTCACGGCGCACCCGCTGCCGGCGGCGAACCCTACGCCGCCGGCAGGACCGTGACGGCCTGACGCGCTCAGTGCTGGCTCAGCGCCTCCTTCACGCCAAAGATCTGCTCGGCGCCGTCGGGGACGGTGATGCTCGAGCCCGTGAAGTCCGCGCCCACGGGCTGGTAGACTCCACCCAGGTGTTCGGCGAGGAAGGCCTCCGCGACGGCGTAGAACGCCAGGCGGTTCTCGGGGCGCGCGAAGCCGTGCCCCTCGTCGGGGAAGAGCACGTACGAGACCGGCAGGTTCTTGCTCTTCATGGCGCTGACGATCTGGTCGCTCTCCGCCTGCTTCACGCGCGGGTCATTCGCGCCCTGACCGATCAACAAGGGCCGCTGGATGGCGCTGGCGCGCGTGAGCGGCGAGCGCTCTTCCAGGAGCTTCTTGCCCTCGGGCGTGCGCGGGTCGCCGACTCGCCGCGCGAACTCCTCGAGCAGCGGAGCCCAGTAGGGTGGGATGCTGGAGAGCAGCGTGTTGAGGTTGGACGGACCCACGATGTCCACGCCGCAGGCGAAGACGTCGGGCGTGAACGTGAGCCCGACGAGCGTCGCGTAGCCGCCGTAGCTGCCGCCCATGATGGCGACCCGAGAACGGTCGGCGATGCCGCCCTTCACGGCCCAATCGACGGCGTCGAGCAGGTCATCGTGCATCTGCCCCGCCCACTGCTTGTCACCCGAGTTGATGAACGTCTTGCCGAAGCCGGTCGAGCCTCGATAGTTCACGCTGAGCACGGCGTAGCCACGGCTGGTCAGCCACTGGTGCGTGCCGTTGAGCCCGTAGCTGTCGCGCGACCAGGGCCCGCCGTGCACGTTGAGCACCAGCGGCAGCGGGGAGCTCGGCTTGCCAGCCCCGGTCGGATCCGACCCCGGCGGCAGTGACAGATAGCTGACGAGCGATTTGCCATCCCGCGCCGGGATCACCTGCGGGTGCATCTTGGCGAGGTTCTTGCCCTCGAGCGCCGGGCGGTTGGTGAACAGGAACGTGGCCGACTTCTTCGGGCGATCGTACAGGTAGTAGCGGACGGGGCCGTCGCTCACGACGTAGGCGACCGTCCACAATTTGTCGTCCCGGCTGCGGCTGATGACGTCGAAGTCGCCGTCGACCACCGTCGCGAGGTAAGCGAAGTCGGGCGCGATCTCCTGGTCGATCACTTTCCACTCGCGGCGCTGGTAGTTGACGGCCGCCGCCTGAGCGTGCCCGTCGATCGGACTCTCCAGGACGCCGACGACGTCCGCCCGCGAGTCCTCGGCGATCACCTTGGGCTGGTTGGTCTTGGTGTCGAGCGCTACCAGCGCGCTGGTGTCGCGATCGCGGCTCTCGCGCAGGTACAGGGTGCGCCCGGCCTTGTCGAGGCCGATGGTCTCGGTCGTCAGCGTGTCTTCGGGCGGCACGCTCTGGAACGGCTTGAAGCCGCCCTTGCCGTCGGCACGCAGCCAGTCGAAGCCGCCGTCGGGCTTCGGCGCGATCGCATAACGCACCGTCAGGGCCTCGTCAAAGACGAACTCGGCGAAGCTCTCGTTCTTCTGCACGAGCTTGCGCTCGCCGCTCGCGATGTCGACGCGGTACACGTCGTGGTACTTCGGATCCCGATCGTTGGTGCCCAGCAGCACCGCCCCCGGGAACTTGTCGCTGAGTTTGTGGATCCGCCCCTGGGTCTTCTCGAAGGGCGTCAGGTCTTTTCGCTCGGACGTGTTCACGTCCACGCTGAACACGTGCACGTTCTCGTCGCCGTTCTGGTCGATGGCGTACAGGACGTGCTTGTTGTCGTATGCCCAGGAGAAGAAGGTGATGGGGCGGCTCTTCTCGTCCGTGACGGCCTTGGCCTGCGCCAGGTCTGTGGTGGGCGCGACATACACGTTCAACACGCCGTCCCTGGGGGCGATCCAGCCGAGCTGCTTGCCGTCTGGGCTGATGATGGGCGCGACGCGCTCCGGATTACCGAACACGAGCTTGCGTGCCAGGACGCTCTCGTCTGCGCGCGGGGGCGCACGGGTCGCGGCCGCCGCCGCGCCGGCGCCGTCGCCCGCGGGCGCCTCGGGCACGGAGGCCGGTGCCGCGGCTCCGCCGCAGGCCACCAGCAGCCCGAACCCCACGATCTTGGACAGCCCAATCATTCCGTAATGCTTCATCGCATTCCTCCAAACGTCCCCCGCCTCGTCCCCTTCTTCGATCGACTCGGGCCGACAATCAAGCAGCACCGGTCGACGTGGAACGGCGCTGCAGCGCGGCCGTGACATTGCGAGCCCGCGCGCCCGGCGCGGCTCGTTGCCCGGCAGATACCCGCCCAGCCTCGGGCTCGGATGCGCGCCGAGGCGCGGTTCTTGCCCAACGTACGCCGTTGACGGCGGCTACCGTGTCGCTAATGTGTCGACGTCCGTGCTGCCGTCTGTGTCGATTTTGTCGGCGCTGCCTGCGCTCTCGCGCGTATGAAGACCAAGGAACCGTCGTGGGACGACCTTCGTATCTTGCTGGCTGTCCATCGTGACGCGAGCTTCCTGGCAGCGGGAAAGACCCTCGGCGTTGCTGCGTCCACCGTCGCCCGTCGCGTCGAGGCCGTCGAGCGCAGCCTGGGTCGCGTTCTGGTGCATCGAGGCAGCGACGGCACGCGGCTCGATCCCGATGCGCTCCGGCTGGTCGCGCTGGCCGAGGCGCTGGAGCTGGGGCTGGCTGCGCTGGTCCGGGACGGGCGCGACGCGCAGGTCTCGGGCACGGTTCGTGTCTCGCTGAGCGAAGGCTTCATACGGCCGCTCGTGCCGTTGCTCGCGCGCTTGCACGCCAAACACCCGGCGCTGAGCGTCGAGCTCATCTCGGAGGCGCGCGTCGCGGATCTCGCCCGCGGGGAGGCCGACATCGGCATCCGCATCGTGCGCTCCGCGTCCGCCGCGATCGTTTCAAAGCTGCTGGGCCGTGCCAGCACCGGGCTCTTCGCGTCGCGCGAGTATGTCGAGCGGCGGCTGCCGAGCGCGAGGCTCTCGCGCGACATCGCGGGGCAGCACGACTGGGTTGGCCTCGATGCCTCGCTCGGGCGCTTGCCGCAGGAGCAATGGATTCGTGAGTACGGCGCGAGCCGCTTCACGTTTCGCTCGAACTCGGCCATCGCCATCGAGCACGCCGTCCTGGCGGGTTTGGGCATTGGCCTGCTGGGTGTGGTGCAGGGGACATCGCTGTCCGGCTTGGTGCAGCTCGACACCGATCATCCGCCCCCGCCTGTCGAGGTGTTCCTGGCGTTCAACCGCGACGCCAGGAAGACGCCTCGCATCCGTGTCGTCGTGAAGGAGATCGAAGCGGACGCCCGCCGACAGATCCGTTGAGCTCGCGGGGACGAGGCACGACCGCGCTCGTTCGCGAACGCATAGCTTTGCCAAGCCGATCTGCAGAATTGCAAAACGGGATCGTCGGGTCAGTTGCATCGCGTGGATTTGGCTGCAATGTCAAAGGGTTCACGTGGTCTGGCGGGGGCCCGCCGGGCGCGGGGAGGCTTGCCCACGGCGCCTCGCTGGCGCCGCGAGTTGGCGCGTGGCGGGGGCCACTGATACCAAGAGCTACCCAATGCCCTGCAACGGCATCGCTGCAAGGGCCCGAGCCGCTGGGAGGCGGCCGTTTGCATGCTCGAGTGCGCTCTCACCCCCGTAGTCGCCGACAGGATCTGGACCCTGGAACGCCCCGTATGGTTCAGCGGCGCACGTCTGCGCGCCCGCACGACCGTCGTCCGCCTCGACGACGGCGGCTTGCTCCTGCACACGCCGGCGCCTCCCACCGACGCCATGGCAGAGCAGCTTCGAGCCCTGGGCTCGGTGCGCTGGCTGGTGGTCCCCAACTGCTGGCATCATCTCGGAGCGCCCGCGGCGGCGGCCCGCTTTCCCGAGGCGACGCTGGTGGGGCCGGCGTCGGCCCTCGTCAGGAACAAAGCGTTGCGGCTCGACGTGGACATCCGTGACGAGCGATTTCGCGATCAGGTCCCCGAGCTCGACGCCTTGCCGCTCGAGGGAGTGCCGTTCTGGGATGAGACCGTGCTCTATCATCGGCCAACGCAGACCCTGCTGGGCGCAGACATCGTCTGCTCGGCTGGCGACAAGGACCACTGGACCTGGCGTTGCGGCGCGCGCCTGACCGGCTGCTACGAGCGGGTGCGCGTCCCGCCCGACGCCAGGAAGAAGATCGTCGACAAGAGCGCGGCCGCGCGCTCCCTGCGCTCGATGCTGGAGCGGCCCGTCCAGCGCCTCATCATCGGGCACGGCGATGTCATCGAAGGCGGTTGCCGCGAGCAGCTCGCGACAGCCTGGCGAGTGGAGGGCGTGGACGTGTGACGCGGTGCCGCTCGCCGGAGCGCGGCGGCGCCGCTCACTCGCTGACGACGGGGCGCGAGGAGGGGAGGCCCCATTCGCTCCACGAGCCGTCGTATACGCTGAGCTTCGAGTAGCCGGCGAGCGAGGCGCCGAGGGCCAGCACGCAGGCCGTGACGCCGGAGCCGCAGCTGAGCACGAGCTCGGGAGAGCCCTGGACCTTGCCCTGGAAGATCTGCGCGAGCTGCTCGGGCGAGCGCATGCGGCCCTGGTCGTGCAGGGCCATGAACGGCAGGTTCACGGCGTGGGGCATGTGGCCTGGACGCAAGCCGGGGCGCGGCTCGGGGGCGCGCCCGAGAAAGCGCCCCTCGGGACGCGCGTCGAGCACGACGCGGCCCGGCTCGTCGAGCGACTCGAGCACGTGCGCGGCGTCGCAGAAGAACCCGGGTTGCGGGTGCGCCACGAAGTTGCCGGGCGCGCGCGGCTCGATCTCGCTCACGAGGGGCAGCCCGGCGGCGTGCCAGGCGGGCAAGCCGCCGTCGAGCACGGCGACTCGGTCGTGACCCATGGCCTTGAACATCCACCAGCCGCGCGGGCTGGAGAAGGTGCCGATGCGATCGTAGATGACGACGCGGCTGTCGGTGTCGACGCCGAGCGCGCGCACCTCGCGCTCGAACAGCTCGGCGCTCGGCATCATGTGCGGAAGGCTCGTGTTCTGATCGCAGATGCGCTCGTTGAAATCGAACACGCGCGCGTGCGGAAGGTAGACGGGCCCGGGGTATCCCGCGGGCGGCGGCGGCGGCGCGACCGGGTGAAACGTCGCGTCGAGCACGACCAGGCTACGATCGTCGATGTGCGCCTCGAGCCAGCGCACGGACACGAGGGGGACGGGCAACTCGGGCGAAGTCATACCCGCTAGCTTAGCTCAGACGAGACCTGGCACGCGACGCCGAAGAGCCGGCGGCGAGCGCCGCCGTTTCGCGCGCTAGCCGCCGCTCAGGGGGCTCGGACCTCGAGCTCGACGGCGGCCAGCTGAGCCGAGCTCGAGCCCACCTCGAGCACGTACGCGCCAGGCTCGATCTCGCGGCGCATCTCGGCGCCGAAATATTCGAGATCGTCCGGACCGACGGCAAAGCGCACCTCTCGAGACTCCCCCGGCGCGAGCGCCACCCGCTCGAACCCGCGCGCCAGGCGCAGCGGCCGCGTCACGCTCGAGGCGCGCGCGCCGACGTAGAGCTGCACGACGTCGGTGCCGTGACGTTGCCCAGTGTTGCTCACGGTGAGTGTGACCTCGGCGCTCTCGCCCGGCTGGATGCTGGCTGGCGTCACGCGCGGCTCGGAGTGGGCAAACGTCGTGTAGGTGAGCCCCCAGCCAAACGGAAAGAGCGGCGCCGAATCCGAGAACAGATAACCGCCGATCGCCGACGGCTTCTTGTAGTAGTACGCCGGCAGCTGGCCCGCCGAGCGCGGCCAGGTGATCGGCAGGTGACCCGAGGGCGACGTGTCGCCGAACACCAGCTCCGCCAGCGCCGTGCCGCCCTCCTGACCCAGGTAGAAGCCCGCGATGGCCGCCCGCGCGTGCGACAGCGCGCCGCCGATCTCCAGAGGACGGGCGCCGATCACGATCAGCACCACCGGCACTCCGGTCGTCGCCAGCGCCTTCACGAGCTCGTCTTGAGCGCCGAGCAAGGCCAGGCTGTCGCGGTCACCGAGGTGGTTGTTCCAGGTCTCGCGCGAGGTCGCCTCGTTCTCGCCGATGGCCACGAGCACCACGTCGCTGCCGCGCGCGGCGCGCACCGCCTCGTCGATCAGGGCTTTTTCCCCGGCGGCGTCGGGCAGCTCCACCTTGCCTTTCCAGAACCCCTCCCAGGTCAGGTCTTCGCGCGTGATGTTGCAGCCGCGCGCGTATCGAACCTCGATCGAAGAGCCCGCGGCTGCGCGCACGCCATCGAGCAGCGACACGCCGCGGCCGGGGTCGACGCTGTAGCCGCCGAGGTGGGCTCGCTCGGCGTTGGGCCCGACCACCGCGATGCGCCGCAGCCGCTTGCGATCGAGCGGCAAGATGCCGTCGTTGGCCAGCAACACGGCGCCCTGTCGGGCGGCCTCGAGCGCGAGCTCTCGGTGCTCGGGGGCGTTGTTCACGCGGGTCGCGTGCGCCGGGTCGAGCGGCGCGGCGTCGAACAGACCGAGCTCGAAGCGCGCGGCGAGCGAGCGCTCGACGGCCTCGTCCAGGCGTGCGTCCGACACGCGACCGGCGGCGATCTCTGCGGGTAGCTCCAGGAACGTGGCGCCGATCTCGTAGTCGATGCCCGCGAGCAGCGCCTTGCGCGCCGACTCGGCGCGGCTGCGGGTCACGTGGTGCACCAGCTCCAGGCGCTCGACGCCCAGGCCGTCGGAGGAGGTCACGCCGTCGAAGCCCCACTCGGCGCGCAGCACGTCTTCGAGCAACCAGCGATTGAGGTGACCGGGCACGCCGTCGATCTCGTGGTAGGCGGCCATCACCGCGCCCACGTGCGCCTCCTTGACCGCGGCCTCGAAGGGCACCAGGAACTCCGCCCGCAGGCTGCGCTCGGTGACGTGCACGGGCGCGCCGTTGACACCACCCTCGGGCTGGCTATGCGCCGCGAAGTGTTTGCTGGTCGCCAGCAAGTGCTCGGCGTCGAACGGGCGGCGCGTGCCCTGCAGGCCGACGATGGCGGCTACCCCGAGGCGCGCCACCAGGTACGGATCCTCGCCGTACATCTCGTCCATGCGCCCCCAGCGCGGCTCGCGCGCGAGATCCAGGTTGGGGCCGAGGATCCAGCTCGTGCCGCGCGAGCGCGCTTCGCGCGCCACGACGCTGAACACGCGCCCGACCAGCTCGGGGTTGAAGCTCGCGCCGAGCGCCAGCGCGACCGGGAAATGGGTCGCCCCCTGCTGCATCAACCCGTGCACGCCCTCGTCGAGAAACAGCGGGGGGATGCGCAGGCGGCTCTTGTCCAGCATGCACGCGCGCAGCTCGTTGACGACGCTGGCCGTCTCCGCCGGGCTGCGGTAGAGCCCGATGCGCTCGAAGCTGCCGGGGCCGAGCGGCAGCGCGTGGCAGAGCTGGTCGGCGCTCTTCTTGTAGGTCCAGTCGAACACGTGCACGAGCGACGCCGCCTTCTCCTCGCGTGTCATCTGCGAGAGCAGCGCCCGCGCCCGCGTTCGCGCGTCGCTGGTCGGGGTCACGTCAGCCGCCGAGGTCCCCGGCGAAGCCGCCGCGCCGGGCGCAGCAGGGGTGGCAGGCGGTGGCTGCGTCGCCGGCTGGCATGCCGCGCCGAGCCAGGCGGCGAAAGCGGCGCGGAGCGGGAAGAAGCGCGAGCGGCGGGCGGAAAACATGGCGGCGGACCGTAGCATGCGCGGCTGTGCTGGCGGCGCGCGAAGGCGGCCAGCACGGCGGCGCGTGGTCAGCCGGCGTGGAAAATTGTAGGAGGCGCCGCCATGGAGTTTCACGCCGGAATCGGGCACCCTGCCGCCCCATGAAGTCCCGCCTCGTTCGCACCGCGCTCGCTTTGCTCGTGCTCTGTCAGGGCTCGGCGTTCGCGCAAGACAACGACAACTCGAAGGTTCGCCTGGTGACGAGCAAGGTCGCGGGCGGCATCTCGATGATCGAGGGCGTGGACGGCTTCGCCGGCGGCAACGTGGCCGTCTCGGTGGGGGACGACGGCGTGTTCATCGTGGACGATGAGCTCGAGCAGATGAGCCCGAAGCTGGTGGCCGCGCTCGCGCAGCTCTCCAAGCAGCCGGTACGCTTCGTGCTCAACACGCACTGGCACGGCGACCACTCGGGCGGGAACGCGACCTTCGGGCAGGCGGGCGCGGTGATCTTCGCGCACGACAACGTACGCCAGCGCCTGAGCGCGGTGCAGCTCGAGCAGAAGGCCAAGCAGGCGCCAGCGACCCGCCCGGGCGCGGGCTTGCCGGTCGTGACGTTCGCCCAGGACGTGACGCTGCACTTGAACGGTGACACCGTGCATGTCTTCCACGTGCCGCCGGCACACACGGACGGCGACGTGGTCGTGCACTTCACCAAGGCCAACGTGATCCACACCGGCGACCTGTTCTTGAGCCGGGGCTACCCCTTCGTCGATCTGGGCAGCGGGGGCAACTTCGAGGGCTTCATCAGCGCCGCGGACGCCGTGCTGGCCGCCTCCAACGCCACGACGCGGATCATCCCCGGTCACGGCCCGGTCGTGGGACGCGCGGAGGTCGCGACGTGGCGCGGCGTGCTCGACAGCATTCGCCAGCGAGTCCGCAAGTTGATCGCGGAGGGCAAGACGCTGGAGCAGGCGATCGCCGCGAAGCCCACTGCCGATCTCGACGCCAAGGTCGGCGGGAACTTCATCACGCCGGATCGCATCGTGGAGGCCGCCTACAAGTCGCTGAGCGCGACGCCCGCGAGTGCGCCCGCCGCCTCCCCCGCGCCTGCCAAGCGCTGAGGCGAGGCGCGCCGGTTCTCAGGCGCCGTTTGCGGCGCGCCGCGGGCGCTCGCCCGAGGACGCTGGCTGATCGAGCGGGGCGCGGCGCGCGCCGATCGAGCGCAGCGCCGCCGGCTGATCGAAGGTGAACGCGGACACGATCTGACGCAGCTCGGCCGTCATACGCGCCAGATCCGTCGCGGCTCGTATGGTCGAGGCGGCGCCCTTCGAGGTGCTCTCGGCGGCTTCCGTGACGGTGCCGATGTTCCGGGCGATGTCCTTGGCGCCCCGCGCCGCCTCGCTGACGTTGCGAGACATCTCGTTCGTGGTCGCGCTCTGCTGCTCCACCGCTCCGGCGATGGAGGTGGAGATGTCGCTGATCTGCCGGATGAGGTCGGTCACCGATCCGATGGCGAGCGCGGCCTGCTGTGTGTCGGCCTGGATCGATACGATGCTGCGCTTGACCTCTTCCGTGGCCGTGGCCGTCTCTTTCGCCAGCTCCTTGACCTCGTTGGCGACGACCGCGAAGCCCTTGCCGGCCTCGCCGGCGCGCGCCGCTTCGATGGTGGCGTTCAGCGCCAGCAGGTTGGTCTGGTGCGCGATGGACGTGATGGTCTGCGTCACCTTGCCGATCGCCTGCGCCGAGACGCCGAGCTGCGCGACGGCGGCGTTCGTGGACTCGGTGACGCGCACCGCGTTGTCGGCGGTGCGCGCCGCGTCGCTCGCGTTCTTGGCGATCTCGCGGATGGTCGCGCTCATCTGCTCGGTGCTGCTCGCGAGCGACTGCGTGGTCCGCGAGACTTCGTCTGCCGCCGCCGACACCGCGGCGATCTGATCCGAGGTCTCGCTCGCGCTCGCGCCGAGCTCGGCGCCGACGGCCGTCAGCTGCTCGGACGAGGAGGCGAGCGCGTCGGTGCTGTTCGCGACAAAGCGCAGCGGCTCTGCCAGGTTGGCGAGCAAAGCGTTGGTGCCGATCACGAGCTGCGCGAAGACGCCCTCGAACTGGCTGGCGTCGCCGCGCACGCCGAGCTGGCCGCGCTGCGAGGCCTGGATCAGGACATCGAGCTCGGTCACGACCGACGAGAACGACGTCGATGCGCGCGTGAGCGCGGTGGCCATGTGCCCGACCTCGTCGGTCTGGTCCGACTCGATCGAGCGCGACAGGTCGCCGTGCGCCAGCGACAGCAGCACCTCGGCCGCGTTCTGAATGGGCCGAGAGATGACGTTCGACACCTGCCGCAACAGGAGCAGCAGGACGAGCACTGCAGCGGTGCCGACGGCCAGGATGCGCCAGGCGCACGTCGTGGCCAGGTCCTCGGCGCTCAGCAGGGCGTTCTGCGACGCTTTCTCGATCTCGTCGGCGGCGTGCGCCATGGGATCTTCGAGGGCAGCGAAGCGTACCTGGACCTCGGGCAGCAGGGCGCGCGCGGCCTCACGGTCTCGCTCGACCAGATCTGCCATGCGCTCCGCGGTTGCCAGATAGGCGCCGATGTCGGCGCTGAGCGCCGAGAGTGCGGCGCGCGACGCCTCGTCGAGCGGCAAGAGCTCGTTGGCGCGGAAGCGGGCGCGAAATTCGGCGGCATGCTCGCGCAGATCACCGGCCGCCTCGCTCGCCTCGGCCTCGCTCGCCGCGTGCGCCAGCCGCAGAGCGTCGGCGCGGATGGCGTCGTGCATCATGTCGCTCTGCATCTGGTTGCGGAGGGCTCCGCCGTCTGCCAGGGATCGGAGCGCAGCCCCGAGCGAGCTGACCGCGCTCAGCCCGAGCGCCGCCGTGAGCACCAGCGCGCCCAGGGAGACCGCGGCGATCAACGCCAGCTTCCACCGCAATTTCAGGTTCTTGAGCCACGACATTCGGTGTCAGCCCCCGAGCGAGAGCAGCGCGAATGCGCGCTGAGTCGCTAACCCTAGCTCGAGGCGACACACTCGGCGAACGTTTGCGCACAATCGAGCCCACACCCCGCTCGTCGCGATCACGTTTCGGCATGCGCGTTAACGTTGCGGGAGCTGCGCGCGATCGCTCAGCACGGCTGCGCTGCTGAACGCGGCGCTGCAGCGCGCTCGTGCTGCAGCGCCGCGCCACGTTTTTGGGGGCTCAGAGCCCTTCTTTGGGCTCAGAGCCCTTTCAGCCAGAACGCGTACGGATCGGGCAGCAGGGTCTCCGGCGCCGTGCGTCCCAGGGTCTTGGCCGCGTGATACACCCAGTGCGGATCGGCGAGGATGCTCTTGGCGAGCATCACCAGGTCGAGCTGTTCGTTCGCGATCAGCTGGTCCGCGTGCTTGGGGTCCCGGATGTTCCAGGAGGTCGCCGTGGGCAGTCCGGTGCTCGTGCGGATCCGCGCGGCGACGGGCGCGAGGAACGCCTCCTGGGACCACGGCACCCGGCTCACGTCGGGCGTGTTGAAACCCATGCTCACGTCGACCAGGTCGAGGCCGCGGGCTTTCAGGAGCCGGAGCAGCTCGATCGACTCCTCGAGCGGCTGCTCGCCGTCGACATAGTCGATCACCCCCAGCCGCACCGTCAGCGGATAACGCTCGGGCCAGACGGCGCGCACTGCATCGAAGGTCTCGAGCAGGAAACGCGCGCGGTTTTCGAAGCTGCCGCCGTACTCGTCCTGCCGCTGGTTGGCGAGCGGCGAAAAGAAGCTCTGGGCGAGGTAGCCATGCGCGAAATGCAACACGAGCCACTGGAAACCCGCGCGCACGGCGCGCTCCGTGGCCGAGACGAAGTCGTCTCGCACGCGCCGGATGTCGGCGAGCGTCATCGGCTGCGGCGCGCGCGGCAGCTTGCCGCCGAAGGCGTTGGCGCTGGGCGCGATCGGCTGCCAGGCGTCGGGGTCATCGGCGGGCAGGTGTGCGTCGCCTTGCCACGGGCGACTCGCGCTCGCTTTGCGGCCCGCGTGCGCGAGCTGGATGCCCGGCACGGAGCCCTGCGACTCGATGAAGCGAGCGATCGGTTGCCAGGCAGCGGCTTGCTCGTCGCTCCACAGGCCCGTGCAACCCGGCGTGATGCGACCCTCGGGCGAGACGGCGGTGGCCTCCGCGACGACGAGGCCCGCGCCGCCGATCGCCCGGGCGCCGAGGTGGACGAGGTGCCACGTGTCCGGCATGCCCTCCTTGGCCGAGTACTGGCACATCGGCGACACGGCGATGCGGTTCTCGAGTTGGATGTCTTTCAGCTTGAATGGGGCGTACAGCATGTTTGCGGCTCTCGGGGTTGGGGCCTCGAGTGCCAGCTATTACACCCCTGGCGCGGCTGCAACTCGGGAGCTCGCAGCGGCCGAGGACGTGGGGGTGATGGGGCGCTTTCGCCGCGAGGCCGTCGCGCTTCGGACGCTCGGCCTCGCGGCATGCACTGTGGCCTACGGCCTTGGCCTGCAGCCCAGGCTCACAGCTGCCAGTGCCAGTTGTACGACACCGTGTTGGGCGTCGGGCGGCGGCCGAGCTCGTGGCGGCTCAAGAAGCCGTCTCGGTTGCGATCCAGCGCCGTGAACTGACGGCGCATGCTCGCGTCATACTCCGCGAAGGTCACCACGCCGTCGCGGCTGCGAGCGCCGCCGGCGAGCTCGTCGCTGCGGTGGATCTCGTAGCGTGTGAGCACGCCGTTGCGGTCGTGGTCGGCGCGGCCGAACTCGCTGCGGCCGTAAGCCTGCGCTTCGTTGAAGGTGATGCCGCCGTCGTTGTTGTAGTCGGCGCGGCGCAGCACGACGGAGCGCGGCGGCTCCACGCGCCGGCCGCGCGTCGGCGCGGGGGCATAGGTGGGGGCGGGCTGGCGCGGCCCATTGTAGCCCGGATAATAGCCTGGATACGTGCTCGGGTGAGCGCTCGGCTTGGCCGGGGTGTTGCAATCTGCCTGCGCGATGGCGGGCGTTCCGACGGCGGTGATGAGGCCGATACCGAGGGCAGCGAGTTGGGTCAGCATGAGTCTTGTCTCCTTGGTGAGGACGTTCGAGGTGGCGTCCTCACCCGGTCAGACGCAGACGAGCGCGCTTCCCGTCGCTGCCGGCGACCCAGAAAATCGCAATTTACACGTTGCGTGGTGGCGCTGACAAATCATGACGCGCGCGCCGAACGATCGCAGGGAAGATCGGGCGGAGCGCGCTCCCGGCGGCCCGCGGCGTCTTGGACGTGATGCTCGAGCGCGGCCGAGGCCCATCATTGCGATGGATCGACCACGTGCCCCAGGAACAGCACGCTGCGCGTGGGTTTGTCGACGATGAAGAACACGAACGGCCGATCGGCGCTCACCGTCGGGCCATGCGACTCGGCGATCGCGACGCCCGTTGCGGCCGCCGCCCGGGTCCCCTCTTCGTCGACCTCGATGAACGCCTCGTGCTCGATGCTCTGCACCTGCAGCCCGCCGGGCGCGATGCCGGACAGGTCCGGCGCGCTCAGCGAGTCCAGGCCGAGCGCCTTCAGCTCCTCGATCAGCGAGGCATGGAAGCGAAAGCTGAAGCGAGGCATCGAGAGGTGAATGCCGCCATCCCGGATCGCGCCGATGATCTCGTCGAGCCGCGCCGGCGTGAGCGAGTATTCGAACGCCTGGAGGTCCTCGGGCACCACCACGAACATGGACACCTCGTCGCCCCGATACGGCAGCTCCACCGCCTGCCAGGCATCACCTGCCGCGCTGGGCAAGAAGTCGTTGAAGTGCATCATGGGCACCATGACGCTCGAGCCGTCGAGCAGTCTGAAGGCCGCGGGGTGGGTGGCGGATGCATCGAAGGTGTATTTCCACGGCGCATCCATGTACATCGCGTTCGTGAGCGCGAGCACGGTGGTGCCGTCGATGCTGCCGGCGGGGAACAGCTCGGAGATCTTCGCCTCCGTCATCTCGCTCACCCAGTCGTTGATGGTCGAGCGAGCCGCTTCGGTGTCACCCGCGAAGTCGACGACCGCGAGCGGAGCGCCGTAGTCCCCTGTCATCACATCGAGGAACTCGGGCAACGGCGAGAAGCCGCGATCGAGCCAGACCTGGTTGGCGTTGCGCAGGAAGATGTCGGGGTTGCGCGACTGCAGCTCGAGATCGAGCCCGTTGAACGTCGGGTGGACGCGCGCCGCGTCGACGCCGAAGCCCAGCACCGACCGCAGCTCGAGCTCGGTGACACCACGTGCTCCCGCATACAGCATGGCCATGGCTTGAGAGATGCTGTACGGGCCGACGGCGACATTCTGGCTGGTGCTGCGCAGGCGATTGAACATGTTCAGCGCGAAGGCGGTGTTGCCGGCGACGAGCGTGGTCAAGTCGCGGCCGTCCACCTGCGGGTTCAGCTCTCGGCTCTGCACGCTCGCTTTCGCGACATCGGGGGGCTCGATCCGCTCCGGGCTGCCGCTCGGGTTGCCAGCGTCGCCGCAGGCCGTGGCCAGCAGCGCGACCGCGCCGAACGTGACACTCGGTGCGCTTCGCCTGCGAGAGAGCTCCTGCATTCTGCAGGGTAGCCTGGCGAATCAGGCATGCAACTCGGGTGGCCCAGCGCAGGTGTGGGCTCGCCAGCGCCGTGGCGGGTGCCTCGTCGAGGGGATGCCCGATGCCGGGCCGCGAGCGCCGAGTGGAATTTGCCGCGCGGCCGGTCGCCGCCATGTCGGGGTTCTGGGCGCGCGTCTCACCGCGGCCCGCGGGCGGCATGGGCAGCTCGAGGTTTTTCGAAATCGCAGGCGACGGGTGGTAAGGTGCCGGACATTAGGCGCGACGAGATGGGAGACCCTACCCGTGCCCGGCGGTGACGAGTGACGCCAGGCTACATCCTGGCGGACAAATATCGCCTGATCACGCTGCTCGGGCGCGGTGGGATGGGGGCGGTCTGGTGCGCGGAGCGGCTGGAGTGGGGCTCGCTCGTCGCGGTCAAGCTGATGGAGCGCGCGAGCGAGGCGCGCCCCGACATCCTCGCGCGTTTCCTGCAAGAGGCTCGGCTGGCGGCCAACCTGCGCAGCTCGCACGTCGTTCAGGTGCTCGATGACGGCCGCGACGCCTCGACCGGAACGCCGTTCATCGTGATGGAGCTGCTGGTGGGCGAGACGCTCGCGCAGCGCCTGGCGCGCGTGCAGCGGCTCTCGCCCGCGGAGACGGCGCGCGTCGTCACCCATGTGGCCCGCGCGCTAGCCTTGGCGCACGAGCTCGGGATGGTGCATCGGGATCTCAAGCCCGACAACATCTTCCTGGTCCGCAACGACGACGAAGAGACCGCCAAGGTGCTCGACTTCGGCATCGCCAAGTGGAACCAGGAGGCCTGGCTCGTCGACGCGGCCACGACCACGGGGACCGCCATCGGCACTCCGGCGTACATGAGCCCGGAGCAGATCAAGGATTCGAAGCGGGTCGATCATGGCACCGACTTGTGGAGCCTCGCGGTGATCGCCGCCGAGTGCTTGACGGGGCGCCGCGCGTTCGAGGCGGACAACCTGCTCAGCCTGGCGCTGTCGATCTGCACCGAGCTGCCTCCCGCGCCGTCGAGCCTGGGCGTGGTCCCCGCTGGCGTCGACGCCTGGTTCGAGCGGGCCACGGCGCGTCAGGTGTCGCGGCGCTTCGGCTCGGCGCGCGAGCTCGCCGAAGAATTTCGGCGCGCGTGCGGGCTCGACGTCGCCCGAGACGTGCAGTTTTCAGAGTCCGCCCCTCCGCCGCGCGCGTCGATCGTGCACGAGCGAACCGAGCTGCTCGGCGCTCCGCTGCTGGGCCCGCAGATATCGATCCCGCAGATATCGATCCCCCAGAGCACCGAAGGGCTGACGCGAACCGAGGGCGCAGTCGCCGCGTTTCGCACGGGTCCGCGCCGGCTGCGACTGCTGGCCCTGGTCGCCGCGGCGCTCGCGCTCGGCGCGCTGGGGCTCGTCATTCGCTCTGAGCTGGAGCTGCGCGGGCTGTCGCTTCAGCGCGTCGATGACATCGTCCACAGCGTGCAGCAAGCGCTGCGACCGGCGCCGGGCGTGGCGCAGGCCGAGCGCCCCGTCACGCTCGATCTGCCGGCTGTCGCCAGCGCCGCGGCCGCAGCCCCGTCCGCGGTCGTCGAGGGGGCAGCACCCGGCGAGCCAGCGCCGGGCGAGCCGGCGCCGCGCGCGGCAGTCGGGGATGAGCCAGCGGCGGCCGTCGGCACGCTGCCCGGCGCGTCGGCGACGGTGACCGCGAGCGGCGCAGCGGCAGCGTCCATTCCAGCGGCAGCGGGCTTGCCCAAGGCGGGCGTGGTCGAAGCGGCGAGCGCCGGGGTGCCGGCCGCAGGCGCGCCGACTGCTGCCGCTGACGCGCCGACTGCTGGCGCAGGCGCGCCGACTGCTGCCACTGCTGCGCCGACTGCTGCCGCGCCTGTCCTTCTCGAGCAGCCTGTCGAAGCAGCCGAAGCGGTCGAAGCAGACGTGGCAGCGCCTGCCGTCGCGCCGCCTGCCGCCAGCGAGGCGAACGCGGCCGACGGCGACGAGCCGAGTGGCAACGCGTTCGACCCGAACGCCGCGCGCCTCGCGCTCCAGGCCGCTGCCGATCAGGCCCAGAGCTGCCGCCCTCCCGCCGGCCCCCGTGGACGCGGCCGCGTTCAAGTGCGGTTCGAGCCGAGCGGCAAGGTCAGTGCGGTTTGGATGATGACACCGCTGTTCGACAATACTGTCACCGGGGCGTGTGTGCTGATGCTGTTCCGGCGCGCCACCGTCCCGGAGTTTGATGGCGGGCCCGAGATGGTCATCAAGAGTTTTGAGGTGCCTTGAGTTTTCGGCGGGCGGGGGCGGAGGCAGGGGACTGAGGCCGGGGACGGAGGCCGCGCTTCGCGCGTGCGGGGGACGGAGGCCGCGCTTCGCGCGTGCGGGGGACGGAGGCCGCGCTTCGCGCGTGCGGGGGACTGGGGCCGCGCTTCGCGCGTGCGGGGGACGGAGGCCG
>Ga0315910_10000481_pt1 | contig 39771 bp, 23 predicted proteins | sample EdamamesoilMG_FD_204470 | JGI IMG/M metagenome (GOLD analysis project Ga0315910, IMG submission 204470) | Garden soil microbial communities collected in Santa Monica, California, United States - Edamame soil | ecosystem: Environmental > Terrestrial > Soil > Garden | place: USA: California...
GAGCTGGCTCATGAAATTACCACCCCGTGATGACCATCAGTGCGCTCGCACTCGACTTGCTCAAGGCAGTCTGGCTGCGGTCGATGAGTGTGAGTGCGGCATGTTGCAGGTGCATATTGGTGCGATGACGTTGCGTGTGGCCGCCTGCGCGATGGCTGAGCTGTGCGACACATTCAATGAGGCGATGTTCGAATATGAGCGGCGGCGGCAGCCGTCGGAAGATGTCCCGCTGACGTTTGGTTTTTCCCCGATGCGGGGCAAAGCCTGAGCTTAAGTGCAAACGACTCGTATCAAGCTGGTCCGCTCGCTGGGAAGTGCTCTCGTTCTCTCGGTTGCACATGGTCCGTGAGCCTTCCCGCGCGCGGTGAGCTTGATGCGGTCTACGTGAAGGAGGTCACCCAACAGCCAAATTGTCTACGTTCCGCAGCTGTTCGTTCACATGGGAGAGCGTTGCTCGTTTCGTTCCTCCGAATACGGCGCTGTCTCATGGGCACTCGCGACGAAGCCAAAGCCAATCGTCGCGAGTGTTTTTTTGTGCTGTTTTTCCGGGGGCCGGGAGCAGGCACAGGGCCAGGTTGGGTGTCCGTTCTGGACGGAACAACTGAACCACGGGGAGCGTAGGTTGTTTCGCGCTTGGTTCGCCTGTACTTTCCCAGCAATGCTGTCGGAGCGCCTGATTCATGATCCTTTGACTCGCTTCATTGCCCAAATGGTGGCCATCATCATCGTCTCACGAGCGCTCGGCGTCTTGGCTCGGCGTGTTGGCCAGCCGATGGTGATCGCCGAGATCACGGCAGGCATCATCCTTGGGCCGTCACTCTTGGGTCTCCTTTGGCCAGCCACGACTGAGTTCTTGTTCCCCGTCTCGTCGTTGCAACATTTGCAGCTGGTGAGCCAAGTCGGGTTGATCCTATTCATGTTCCTGATCGGTTTGGAGCTGGATCCAAAGCTCCTGCGGGGGCGAGGCGCCAGCTCGGTAGCGATTAGCTACGCTTCCATCATCGTACCCTTTGGACTAGGTGCGGCGCTGGCCTGGTACCTGTACCCGCAGTGGTCCAGCCCAGACGTGAAATTTTCGACCTTTTTCCTGTTCTTGGGTGTGGCGATGAGCATCACGGCGTTCCCAGTGTTGGCGCGTGTGCTGAGCGAACGCCAGCTGCTCCGCACCAGGGTGGGGGCGGTCGCCATTGCCTGTGCGGCAGTGGACGATGTCACTGCATGGTGTCTCCTGGCGTTCGTGGTGGCCGCTGCTCATGCAGATGGATTCGCACAAGCTGGCATGACCACCGCGCTCACGGTGCTCTACGTTTTGCTCATGGCCTTTGTCATCCGTCCGATCCTTGGACGCGTAGCGGACAAGATCACCACACGCGCGGGCCTGACCCAAAACCTGGTGGCCGTGGTGTTGTTGCTGTTGTTGTTCTCCAGCTGGACCACTGAACTGCTCGGGATCCACGCCTTGTTTGGGGCGTTCGTATTCGGAGTCGTGCTCCCCAAAGAGGGAGGACTGGCACATTCCTTGGCAGAAAAGCTCGAAGACGTGGTGATCGTCGCACTGCTGCCGCTGTTTTTTGCTTATAGCGGGGTGCGAACGCAGCTGTCCTTGTTGGACTCGTCACAGGCCTGGCTCACCTGTGGCTTGATCATCATCGTGGCGACCCTGGGCAAATTTGGCGGCAGCTTTCTAGCCGCGCGATTGACCGGCCTCAGTTGGCGAGAATCGGGTGCTTTGGGCCTCCTCATGAATACCCGCGGCTTGATGGAGCTCATTGTTCTCAACATCGGGTTGGACCTAGGCGTCATTTCCCCCGCTGTGTTTACGATGATGGTGGTGATGGCGCTGGTGACGACCTTCATCACCTCCCCGCTCTTGGCGTGGGTTTACCCTACACCTGCGCAGGCCCGCGATGGGGCGGAGGGCAAGAGTCCCGACGGAGAGCGGCCCAGTCAGGCTACCGCGCCCTTGCCGACCTTGCGCCCGCTCGTGTGCGTAGCAAACGAACAATCGGGGCCTAGGTTGCTAGAACTTGCCGTTTGGCTGGGCGGCGCGCACGTCGTCCGGATCCAGGCACTTCACCTGATCCCGGCCACCGAACGCGCCTCTTTTCAACTCGAAGAGCGTGACGCCGCGCGCACTCCGGAAGACCCGGTGTTGCTGCCCCTGCTCAGTCGGGCGGAGCACTTGGGGGTGAGCGTCGAACCATGTTCCTTCGTGTCGCGCGTCGCTGCCGATGACATCTGCCGGGTCGCTGGGACGCGCGGTGCAGATTTTATTCTCATGGGCTGGCACAAGCCAGTGCTTCGCAAGTCATTGTTGGCCGGTACCGTGGCGCGGGTGCTTCGCGAATCGAGCGTGCCCGTCGGTGTGTACATCGACCGTCGGCACCACGAATGGCAGCGGATCTTGGTGCCCTTCGTGGGGACCAAGTTCGATCGCGCGGCGCTGCGCATGGTAGAGCGCGCCGCCTCTGGGGACACTCCGCTGTCCATCACGCTTTTGCACGTGCGCTCAGCCAATGACGTGCGGTCGCCTGACATGATGCCGGAGGTGCTTGAGGAGCCCACGGGGAGTCAGGTCACCTTGAAGGTGGTCTACGATGATTTTCCTGTCGACGTGGCTATCGCCGAAAGTAAGCAGGGTTATGATTTGGTGATTGTGGGCCTGGGGCGCGAGTGGGGTCTGCATCAGCCTTGGTTTGGCATGCACTCCGAGCGACTGCTGGCCGAGTCGGACACGTCCTTGTTGATTGTTGGCGGGGCAATCGAGGGAGACCAAACCGGTGACGAGTGAGCGTCCGTCCCTCGATGCAGGGCTCCGCCTGCCCAGCGTGGCAGCTTGCGGCAATTGACACCCTGTGTGCGTTTCCTCATCATGGGTTAGAAGCCTTGCTCCCTTGTGTGGGAAGAGTGCAGCTGGGGGGCAAGAGGGAGTAGCTGTCGGTTTGCGGTGAACAGGCAGGGCTCCGACGTGAGGGACACAGGATGAAAACGTTGGCAACACTGCCACCCGACACCGAGGAACCGCGGTCAGATAGCCAGCGCATTGTTCATCTGGCGCTCGGGCAAACTCACATCTTGGAGCACATCGCCGCGGGACGACCGTTGGCTGCGTCTCTCGACGAGCTGCTTCGGTTTCTCGAATCGGGTGCGCCAGAGATGGCGTGCTCCATTCTGCTCCTTGACGCGGATGGAAAGCACTTGCGTCACGGCGCGGCACCCAGTCTACCTAAAGAATACTGTGGAGCTATCGATGGGTCCGCAATTGGACCACGCGCTGGGTCATGCGGGACTGCGGCCTTTCTAGGAAAACGCGTCGTTGTCACTGACATTGAGAGTGATCCGTTGTGGTCTGACTATCGTCCGCTAGCCATGGCCTACGGCTTACGGGCGTGTTGGTCGACGCCAATTCTGGATGCAGAGGGCAGAGTGCTCGGGACTTTTGCGATGTATTTCAAGCGAGTCGCCCAGCCCGAGCCCATTCACGAACAGCTGTTGGCCATTGCTCTGCATGTCGCCAGCATTGCAATCAACAAAGAGCTTCAAGATCGCGCTCACGCTCGACTTACCATGGAGCTGAGAGAACGAGTCAAGGAGCTATCCTTACGTCGCCGTGTGGACCAGGAGCTTTTGACCGATCGTCCGCTTGAACAAGAATTCTTTGACAGGTTGGCAGCATTGCTGCCGGAGGGGTGGCTCTACCCAGAGCACTGTCGAGCACGTATCAACTATGGCCCGTGGTGTGGCCGCAGCCCTGGGTATGTCGATTCTCCGTGCAAGCTGTCCCGCTCATTTTCGACCACACGGAGTCAAGGGCTGCTCGAAATCGCCTACGCATCATGGCCGAATGGCCGCGAGTTGCCCAACCCTTCAGTGGCCTTTTTGGCCGAAGAACGACAGCTGCTCGATACCCTCGCCGAATCAATCGCACAGTATTTCAATCGCATCCACGCCGAAGAAGCGCTCATGGAGAGTGAGGAGCGCTATCGACTCATCAACCTGGCGACCAAAGACGCGGTGTGGGATTGGGATTTGCGCTCTGGAACTCTGTGGTGGAACGACGGCGTATCACTGCTCTTTGGCTACGAGCGATGGGAGGTGAAGAGTGAACTCCATTGGTGGGGTGAGCGCGTTCATCCTCAAGATCGCGATCGAATCCAGGGCAGGCTGCATGCCGCTGCGCAGTCGACCGCGCACTCGTGGCGGGAGGAGTATCGATTCCTGAAGAAGGACGGCAGCTACGCCTTCGTTCAGGATCGGGGCTACGTCATGCGGGACGCGCAGGGCATGGCGATCCGAATGATCGGCATGATGCAGGATGTCACGGCGCAAAAACGGGCGGATTCACAGATCCGCGAATTGGCCTATCGAGAGCCAGTCACGCGTCTACCCAATCGCGCAGCTTTTCAATTGCGAGTGGACCAATGCATTGAGCACGCCAATCTTCGTGGCTCCTCGGTTGGCTTCATCCTATTCAACATCAACTGCTTTCGCGACGTAAATGACTCCCTGGGTCACCAAAACGGGGACGCCCTGCTGCAACACGTGGCAGAGCGACTGAGTGGTGCCGTTGGGTCACGTGGTGAAGTCGCCTCGCTGGGTGGGGACGAGTTCGCCATCGTCTTGCCCCAGGTGGCGCCCGGGGAGCACGTGGAGGAGTTGATTGAACGCATTGAGGATGCGTTGCGTGTGCCGTTTCAGGTAGGTGCCATTCCGTTGCAGGTTGACGCGACACTGGGTGTGGCAGTCCATCCAGGTCACGGTCAGTCGTGCGCCGTACTGTGGCAGCATGCTGACGTGGCGCTACGCACCGCGAAGGAGCGTTTTCAGTCGCACCTTGTCTACAGTCCTGAATTTGATCACTACGATCCTGCCCGGCTGATCTTGCTGGGTGAGCTGCGCGCGGCCATTGATGCTCAGGAATTGGTCTTGCACTATCAGCCCAAGGTTGACCTCGCCCGCGGTAGGACGTGTGGCGTAGAGGCGCTGGTGCGTTGGCAGCACCCAACCCGCGGTTTGCTCTTCCCAGATACGTTTGTCCCCCTCGCGGAGCGCACTGGACTGATCAATGCGCTCACGGCGCAAGTCGTGGCGTGTGCGGTACGCCAAGGCGTTGAATTCATGAACGAAGGGCTCTACCTCGATGTGGCGGTGAATCTTTCTGCTCGCAATCTACACCAGCCCGGGTTTGCCAAGAGCATGCTGGATTTGGTGCGGAGCGCGGGCTTTCCAATCTCTCGATTGACCTTCGAGGTGACAGAAACAGCCATCATGGCCGACCCGGTGCGCGCCAAGATGGTGCTGAGCGACTTGCGGCAAGCGGGGGTCCACATATCGATGGACGACTTTGGGGTAGGGCAGTCATCGCTTTCTTACCTGCGCGAGCTTCCCATCTCGCAGATGAAGATCGACAAGTCGTTTGTGATGGACTTCGATGAGGCCAATAACCTTGCTGTGGTCAGATCGGCGATCGACTTGGCGCGCAATATGGGGCTCGAAGCCACGGCCGAAGGCATCGAAATGGAAAGCGCCTACCTTGCGCTCCGTGACTGGGGCTGCCAATTGGGCCAAGGCTATTTTTTCAGCAAGCCATTGCCTGCGAGTGCGTTGAAAAAGTGGCTAGTCGAGTCGCCCTACGGCTGTGAGCTGCAGCACTAAACCCACCGTCAATTGCCTTGGCATTCGGTGGTGATATCGAGTCGCTTGGTATCTGTGATCCGTTCGCAGGTGCTTGGACACAAGACCACGGTGGGTTTGCCGTCGCGCTGGCTGGTCGTGTAGTGCTCGCTACCGCAGTTGGCCGTGCCGTCGACGGGGCTCAGCATGATGCTGGGCGCGCTGTCGTCGTTGATCGCGACCTGCACGGTGTCCAAGTCAACGACGCCGCTGTCCGTGTCCGGCACGGTGAATTCACAGCCTACCGCCGTGTTCTGGATGGCGCCCAGGGCGCTAACGAACGCGGCGGGATCGCCGTCAGCGACTGACCAATAGTGGCAAGTCTCGTTGGCGTCGGCGGGGTCGCAATAGTCGCTATGCTCCGGTGCCCCCGCCTCGGCGGCCATGGTTTCGAGCGTGCTCGCCGTCGCCCCAGTCATACCCATGATGAAGGTGCGGATGCCTGTGTCCTCGAAATGCTCGCGCGGTATGCGCGAGAGCGTGCTGAGCGAGTCCGAGCAAAAGCTTGGGTCGCCATCGGTGATCAAGATGCCGATCATCTCCCGCCCTTGGGTCTGGTGAGCGGCGGTGTAAACCACGATGCCGTTGAGGGCTGACTCAAGGGCCGTGCTGGTTGCATCTGGGACCTGCGCCTCGAGCGCCAAGATCAACGGGCCATTGCTTGCTTCGGGTAGTTGGGTGAGATCAACCTCAGCTTGGGTGTGCAGGTTGGTACTAGCCGTGCCGCACTCGGTGCTCTGCGTGGCCGCGGGGATCATGAACTGCAATGCCGCGCGATGTCCGGCCGCCTCGGCACTGGTGAAATACTGAGCGAGCGCGCTGACCGCTTTGCACCACATGCTGTCGACCTGAGGGGGTCCATCGAGTTGAAGGGTGCAGTCCTCGCCCATGCTGCCCGTGCGGTCGAGCACGATGAACATGTCCAGCGGCAGAGGTTGGGCCGAAATGGTGGTTTCCGCGCAGGTGCTGGGTTCGACGTCTTTGGATGGATCGTAGAGGAATTCGACCTCAGGAAAAGTCCGGCCACCAGCGCCGCGGTCCTGCGACAGGGCGCCCCCAGTTCCTTGGTCTCCACCGCTGTGGCTGTCGCCGTCGCCGTCGCCAGAGTCTTGGCTCCCGCCAGTCTGGTCGCTGTCGACACTTGGCCCCGGCTCGGAGGACGAACAGGCTGCGAGGAGGAGCAGCCAGGTCAACCGAGCACAGCGGCGCGAAGATGGCAGGAGTGAGTCGAGTTGGAAACGAGTACTCATGGTGGAGCCTCAGCGGATGAGGGTTTCTTTGCAGCCGAAGACGACGTTCAGCTTTGCACCTGCGTCGGCACGTAAACGTTCACATGCCTGACCACACACCACGATGCGCTCTTGGTCCGTGGAGGTGTATTGCCAACCGTTGGCCTCGGTCGAGCAATTGCGTTCGTCGTAGTAGATGGTCTCTTTTGAGCCCTCACTCGTGGTGAATAGTACGTTCACCTTGTCGGGGTCGACGAATGCATCCTGGGGGACATCCACGGCGCAGCTGGCTTGAGTGGTCTGGGCGAGGTCTCTGAATACTTGCGCCAAGTCCCCGGCAAAATCTTGAGACTCGGTGAGATCGATGTGGCAATCACCGACATTTCTCTGGTCGCTCTCGTGTTCACACTCCGCTGCACGAGCGGTTCCGCCCAAGTGAGCAAGTTGACTGAGCAGGGCCCGCGATCCTTCGCTCCCGGGCGCGCCAATCACGTAGGTCCGGATGTCGAAGCCCGAGAGGGCGAGCGGGACGTATTCCTTGAGATCATCCAGGGCCGCTTCTTGGCACGTCTCCTCGCCGTCCGTCATGAGCACGAGATAGCTGTTGCCCCAGATGTCTCCGCTCACTAAACGCTCACGGAGCACGTCCAAGCCGCGGATAGCTGCACCCGCTAGCGGGGTCTCGCCCTCCGGAGTGAGCGTCAACGCGGCATCCAAGGCCTGCACCTGGGCTCCGTCCAAGGGTGCAATGTCCGTGGTGAGAGCGCCCCGCGCTAGGATGGCACAGCGGCTATCTACAGGGAAGATGACGAGCCCGGCACTCAGCCCTGCAAGGCCCTGCAACTGGCGAAAGAGTCCTGGCTCATCGCGATCCGTTTCTGAATCATCGGTCCCGACGAGCGCAGCGTGGGTGCTCTCCCATTTGGTCGGCTCGCTCGCCACTTTTCTTTCCGGAAGCAAGCACTCGTTGTCGATGGGCGGGGCGTTGCAGTTCATGCTTCCACTCTTGTCCACGACAAACAGCAAATTGGTAGGCAAAAGCTCGGCCGAGGTCGCTGCCTCCGCGCAGCCATTTTCTCCATCGCCATCGCCCTCCGCGGCGGTGCCGTCGAAGGTGGTGTCCAGCTCGTCGCTTGGTTCGGAGCTGGTGGAGTCCTGTGCTTGGGAAGGCGGGCTAGGCGCGCACGACAAGAGCGCGCTCAGCAGCAGTGCGCTGGCCACCAAACCGACCCATGGGGGAGCGCCAGCTCCCAGCGAGGGAGCGAAACAACGAACCCGCGGGCGTGCCGTGCGTCCGCCACGGAGGTCCGCTGCCGGTATCCGACACAATGGGGCAATATTGCTCGAATGGAACGACGTCATTGCAATGAAAGCCGAGAAAAGGGAGGAAGTCTAGCACGCCGGCTCAATGTCGTCATGGTGCTCGTCCATAAAGTGAGACGTTTGTAAGCGCGCCTACTGTCCAGCCGCGACCTGCCCCAGCTGCAGCTGGTTGAGGCGAAGGGTGTCTGCACGGCCACGTGGGGGACAGCTTGATCAAAAAGGCGACTGCGCACACCGGAAGGATGCCTTCGCGGATGGACGCAGCCGCCGGGGCCGACATCGCCTGATCTACAGACTGACCACGAGTCCTACCTGCAACTCAGAACGTCGCGGTGACGTCCTGCACTACGGGCAAGGTATTGCTGCCTTGTACACGGTTGGCGCAGAAACCAGACTGATTGTAGGTGGCGTTCGGAGCAATGGCCGCGTTCCAGCTGACGGACGAGAACGTGTGCGTGCCGGAACCAGACTTGTTGGGTGGGTTCCAGGAGTTGAACACCGTGCTATTGCCAGCGTTCACGACCACGCTCCAGCTGGTGGTGGGGCTACTGTGCGTGTTTGTGACTACAACGCGAGCGCAATAGCCAGTGCCCCAGTCGTCATACACGTTGAGAGTGGCGGTGACCGCGTCGTCTTGACCAGTGCACGCCGTCTTGCCTTCCACCACCACCTTCTCGAGGAATAGGTTACGATCGACCGGCGGATTGTTGTTCGGGAGATACAAGTCGTTGGTGAAGTACACGCGCACCTCTGCGTTGCCAGTGGGGGCGTTGAAGGTCACAGGGATGTCCAACCAATCCGCGCTGGGCACCTGAATGTTCAGCACCTCCTGAGTGCCGACGGTGACGCGCATCTGCGGCCAGCCCTGTCCGTTCTTGCCCGCGGCCCTGATGATCATCGTGGTCGACCCACCCGTGAAGGTGTGGTTGAAGGAGGCGTAGCCGTTGTTGTAGATGTTCCAGCCGTCAGGATGCGTGGTCCCGGTGGAGTGGAACATGGTCTCTGCCTGATAGGTCGTGTTGCCGCCTAGGTTCTCTACGTTTTGTTGGATCCAGTCGTAGTGGTGGGAGACCCGAGCATAGACCGAGTAGCCACCGCAACCCAGGTAACCCCAATTGAGGAGCCCCACTTGTTCCTCGCACCCGGTGGCGCGCTGTACGGTGAGCGGGCCACCGCTATCCGCGTTGCACGTGTTTGGTGTGCCGTTGATCCCCGCACACAGCTCCCCGTCCGTGACATCATGATAAGCCGAGCTGCCGAACTGCTGGAAGAACGCATCGCACACGCTATCTTCCACCACGGGCAGCGTGGCTGTCTGCAGAATATCGGGCAAGAATTGCGCAATGGGATCGCCGCCCAGGGCAAGGCCCCAACCTGCAAATTTCGCGTCGGGGTTGGGCCCGTCGCCGTCTTGCGCCAAGCGCACCAACTGCACCTTACTGTTTAGTTGAAAGGGTTGGCTCACACGAATGAGGGCCAAATCGTTACCGGTGGCAGTGAAGAAGTCCGGGTGGGGAACCACCTGCGCGATGGTGCGAGGGAGGCCCGGGCCCGCCACCTGCTCGTCACCGTCGGTCCCTGACCGATCTTGCTCACCCAGGGTGATCCGAAACTTATCGTTGGCAATGAGGGTCTGCGTACCGTTGATATAGACGCAATGAGCAGCGGTGAGGATCCAGTTTGGTGCGATGAGGGAACCGCCGCAGGAGTGTCCGAAAACATTGCTGGCGTCCGCGGTTGAAATTTGGGCGATCCAGGGAAACGAGCCCTTTTCCGCGTCCTCTCCGAACCAAACATGTTGCTCTTTGCTCTCAAATTCGGAATCGCTCCCTACCTCAGCTTGGCATCCGACCCCCAAAAGCGCGACGCATGGTGCGGCAACGACCGCCAGTGACTTCCATCTCATCATGGTTTGCTCCTTTTTCCGTTCGTACAAATCGCACGAGGATGGCGAAGCTAATGGGGGAGCGGGAAGTTGTCGAGAGGCTTGTGCGGACTTTTGGTAACTTGGCACCAAGTTGGCACATTGGATTGTGATATGTTTGTGTGCGCGCCAAAATGGAATAAAATTGGTCGAGCGGCCAATTCGTCAATTCGCACATCCTCCGATCACAAAGTGCAAAGTGCGAAGTGCACGGGCGTCGCACGAGCAATTGTGACGTGGGTGCAATGCCGCGTGTCCGATGCGTTGCGTGGACGTGCCACCAGCCCTTGTCCGTTGAACTCCGCCGTTCGATTTATTCTTGACCGTTCGTTCTTGAATAGTTAAAGACTGTTTGTTCCAGAATAAACTGGACGGAAAGGCGCGAAGAATATGGCTAAGTGGTCAGGAAAATTGGCGGTGGTCACCGGGGGGAGCACAGGGATTGGGTTTGCGGCGGCTCGATTGCTCGTGGGGCAAGGGGCCAGGGTGCTGATTACCGCTCGTCACGAGGAGTCCCTGCGGCGTGCCGTGCAAGAGCTGGGGAGCCAGGCGACGGCGGTCACGACGGATGTGGCTAATCTCGATGACCTGGATCGACTGGCGGACAAGGTGGCCGAACTGGGCGGAGTGGACTTTTTGTTCGTCAATGCGGGTATTGCCAAGTTTGTCAATTTCTCCGACGTAGACGAGGCGCACTACGACGAACTCCAGAACGTGAACACCAAAGGTGCGTTCTTCACGGTCAAGAAGCTCGCGCCACACTTCAGGCCAGGAGCATCGGTCGTGTTCAACACGTCAGTAGTCGATGAAAAGGGCATGCCTGGAACCAGCGTCTACTCGGCATCGAAGGCGGCGCTCCGCTCCCTCACGCGCACCTTCGCTGCAGAGCTGCTTGAACGTGGAGTGCGCGTCAATGCAGTGAGCCCGGGTCCAATCGAGACACCCATTTTCGACAAGATGGGTGTATCAACCGAAGCGCGCACCCAATTCGCAGCGGCTAACCCCATGAAGCGTTTTGGCAAGCCCGAGGAAGTGGCGCGCGCCGCATTATTTTTGGGACTTGAGGCAAGTTATACGACCGGCGCTGAGCTTCCTGTGGACGGAGGCCTAGGTCAGCTATAATCGGCTCAGTGGCTCGTCCTAGGGAATTTGACGAAAACCAGGTGCTTGATCGCGCGCTCCATGCCTTCTGGGCGCGCGGTTATGACGCCACCTCCATCGAGGACTTAGTTGAGGCCACTGGTCTCGGCAGGGCCAGCCTGTACGGTGCGTTTGGAGATAAGGAAGGGCTCTTTCGCAAGGTCGTCCAGCGCTACTTGGATCAGAGCGCGCTGGAATCGGATGAAGCCACCGAGGGCCTAGCCCCGCGCCCAGCGATTGAAGCCTTCGTACGCCAGCGCACGGCCAAACACGGTGACTCGGGGCAAGGTTGTTTCTTGCAGTTGTCAGCCACTACAGGGACGGGGGCACTTTTGATTGCTGACGCGGCCAGCGTGGGGATGAAGCAAACGCGCGCCTGGCTTTTGAAGCACATCAAGGCCGCGCAAGCACAGGGCTGTATCAAGGCGAACGCGGATCCCAGCGCGCTAGCTGACTTTCTGATGGTTGTTCTCAACGGAACCTCGGCTTCCGCTCGGGCCGGACTGTCCAACAAGGCCCTGCGCCTGGCGGTGGACCAAGCGCTAGAGCGCGTGTTTGGCGACACCTGACGTGCGACCTCGGCAGCGTCAAAAATCACCTAATTTCGACGTTGTCTGAAGCCAAGTGATATCCTCAGCGTCGCAGGATACGGAGGAGACCGCTGAGCGGAAGGTCAAGCCAGTCGGGTCGGTTCTCGAGTTCATAACGGATCTCGTAGATCACCTTCTCCAGTTCAAAGAACTCCATCAATGCAGCTTGTGCACCGGTCTCAGTGGGAAGAAATACGGCCCCCTGGGCTCGTGAATAATACGCGGCCACCAAGTGGCTCTCCAACTGTTCGATGAAGCCCTGCCCCCACGCTTTGAGCTTCAGGAAGTCTTCCTCGCGGTAGCGTCCGCCACGCAGCTCACTGGTCACCGCGTAGTCAAAAGAACGCAATAGTCCCATCACGTCACGCAGCGCACAGCGCTTGTACCGCCGCTCATGAAGGGGTCGTGCCGGTTCACCTTCAAAATCCACGATGACAAAGTCCTGCCCTGTAAACAGGACCTGACCCAAATGCAGATCTCCGTGAGTGCGGATACGCGCCGCCGCCGTGTGCACCGCTGTGACGCGGCCGAGGAGCTGATCGATGAAGCGCCGCGCTGGAAGTAGTTGCGTGATCAACGTGCCCACTTGAGGTGAGACCGTGGGCTCTACGCGCTTGAGCCGGTCAAAGGTTCGGTGCAGCATGGTGCGCGCGCGCTGGTAAATGGACCGCTGATGAAACGATGTGAACGGCTCCGGACAAAAATCTGGGGTTGTTTCATCACCGACCAGCGCCAGATGAAGGTCCGCGACCCTCTCTCCCAGCTTCTCGGCCAAACCAAAGAAATTCGCGCCGAGGTTGGCTAAGTCCTCGGCCGAGCTATTGCTCGACGCAAGGACCTGTTCAAAGGCGCCACGTAGGCGAGAGACGGTCATCTCCCAAGCGTTGCCCTCGTTGGCGACGAATTCATGCAACACGCCGAGCGCACATTCGCCTGCCTGGCTGCGATACTCCATGCTACCGACCAGACGCGGCACGGGGGCGGCCGTGTTCGCCAAGAACCTGCCCATCTCTAGTTCAGGGTGGAGGCCCAGGGCGATATGACGATACAGCTTCAAGAGGAATTGGTTGCCTAAAACCACGGTGGTGTTGGTTTGCTCGAGCGGCTCAATCTTGTTGGGTAGACTGATGCCCTTGAGCCTATCGACGATCGCGCCGTCCGCCTGTACGTAGAGGCGGCCGTGTTGATGTCCGGCGCCTAGCGCGCCCCGCGTTCCTTCCGAGAATTGCTGTAAAATGGGCTCCAAACCCACGCCGGACGCCACGCCATCCACGAGCTGCTCGAGCCCCTCGGTCCCCATGATTTGCCCGACTACCGTGTGCGGGGCAACTTGAAGCAGCTCATCGGCGACTGGACCAGAAACAACCGTGAGCGGAACCAAATAGAGATCCGGCTCACCCTCGGTGAAGGACTGCTCGATGAGCACAAGCGCGTGCGCACCCCCGGTCGCCAAGGGGACCAGATCGAGCACCCGCGTGTGTGTGCGGGTGCGGTCCTTGCTCGCAAACCAGCGGCGGTCGGCCAAGAAATCACCCAGCGCTTGCTCAAAGTGTTCAGCGTGCGGTCCTGGCCAAGCTGCGGCCAAGGATGGCCCAAGGGGTGAGCGCAGGGCGCGACTGTCCCGCGCGCGACTGATCTCGCTTTCCTCCAGAGACAACCACAAAAAACCATGCGGGGGCAGCATCACGACCCAAGGACGCTGTTCGATGCGCGGAAAACGTACGCCGCCCGTGATTTCCCTCGGCAAGAACCCGGCAAATTCCGCCAGGTCGAGCTCCGCCGTCTGGTGCAATCTCGACAAGTTCGCCACCACGAGCACTTGCTGCTCGACGGACTTTCGGATGAAGCTGAGCACGCGCGCGTTGTCTGGCGATAGAAATGCAATGGTTCCACGCGTGAGGGCGGGGTTGCGTTTGCGCTGCGCTATCAGGCGCTTGGTGAACCAGAGCAGGGACGATGTGTCGTGCTGCTGGTTCTCCACGTTGACGGCTTCAAAGCGAAACGTAGGGTCCGTGCTCACGGGTAGATACAAGCGTTGAGGGTTGGCGGATGAAAACCCCGCGTTGCGATCAGCGCTCCATTGCATGGGTGTGCGTACGCCATCACGGTCACCCAAGTAGATGTTGTCACCCATGCCTATCTCGTCGCCATAGTAGAGAACTGGCGTGCCCGGTAAGGAGAACAAGAGCGCGAGCATGAGGTCAACTTGGGTGCGACTCTCGAGCAAGGGCGCTAGACGCCGCCGAATACCGAGATTGAGGCGAGCTCTCGGGTCATCGGCATAGGCCCGATACATGTAGTCGCGGTCCTCGTCCGTCACCATTTCCAAAGTCAGTTCATCGTGATTGCGTAGGAACGTGGCCCACTGGCAATTGTCAGGAATGCTCGGAGTCTGTTCAAGGATGTCCACAATGGGGTAGCGATCTTCCATCTCCAAAGCCATGAACATGCGAGGCATGAGAGGAAAGTGAAAGTTCATGTGACATTCATTGCCCTCGCCAAAATAGGCCGCGGCGTCCTCTGGCCATTGATTGGCTTCGGCGAGCAGCATCTTGTCTGCGTACTTGGCGTCCACGTGAGCGCGTAGCTTTTGTAGAAATGCGTGGGTTTCTGGCAGGTTCTCGCTGGTCGTCCCTTCGCGTTCGTACAGGTAAGGTATGGCGTCTAGGCGCATGCCGTCCACCCCCAACTCGAACCAAAAATCCAGCGCGGAAAGGACGGCCGCATGAACATCCGGGTTGTCGAAGTTGAGATCGGGTTGATGGCTATAAAAACGATGCCAGTAATAGGCCTTGGCTACCGGGTCCCAAGTCCAGTTGGAGGTCTCATAGTCCTTGAAAATGATGCGAGCGTCTTTGTAAGCCGTCGGTTCTTGCGACCATACGTAGAAGTCGCGGTGCGGATGATGGGCGGGGCTACGGCGCGCCCGCTCGAACCACGGATGGGACCTGGAGGTATGGTTGATGACCAACTCCGTAATGATCCGGATGCCTCGGGCGTGCGCCTGTGCAAGCAGATCGCGAAAGTCAGCCAGTGTTCCGTACATCGGATGAACCGAGGTGTAGTCGGCAATGTCATAGCCTCCGTCGAGGTGGGGCGACGGATAAAACGGTAGTAGCCAGATGGCTGTCACGCCGAGATCGGCTACGTAATCGAGCTTTTCAATCAGGCCCCGCAGGTCACCAATGCCATCGGCGTTGGAGTCACGAAACGCGCGGATGGGGATCTCATAGATGATCGCGTCCTTGTACCAAAGCGGGTTCTTTGATAGCGCCATAGCTAGACGCTAGCATCATCGTGACTTTGGGTCGCGCAGTTGCTGACGAGGGTCGTGAGGCAAATCGCCGCAGCTTGACCCGGTGCTCTGCGGGTACGTTATCGCTAGCGAACCAGACTGATGAGCGTCCGTTGTTGACCGGCTTGAGGGAGGGCTCGTTGCTGCTGCCTGCGGGCCACTACACTGAGCACCGTACGCGCAAAGGCCTCGAAACGAAACGGTTTGGCGATAGCTGCAGCGAAGCCGAACTGTTCGTGGTTGCACATGATGGGGTCGTTAGCGTAACCGCTGCAGGCGATGGCCAGCACCCCTGGGTCGAGCGCCTTGAGCTGGACAAGGGTGTCGGCCCCGCCCATGCCCCCCCGCACAGTCAAATCGAGAAGGACCGCGTCAAACGCATCGTCTTGCTCGAGCGCGGCTTGATAGGCCGCTATCGCCTCTTCGCCATTGGCAGCTGTGACGACTTGGCAGCGAATGGTCACCAAAAAATCCGAGAACAAGTCACGCAACCGCTCTTCGTCATCCATGACCAAGACTCGCCCACTGGTCGCGAAGTCAGCGGAGTGCGGAGCTTGCTCTTTGGTGACGGCATGGGGACGAGCGGGGAGCGTCACGGTCAAAGCCGCGCCCCCCACGTGAGTTGTATCGAGCTTGAGCAAGCCGCCGTGACGCTTGACGACACTGTAGGCACTGCTGAGCCCCAACCCCCGGTGATGCGACTTGGTAGAAAAATAGGGGTCGAAGATCATCTCGGCATCCTTGGAGGCAATACCTGGGCCCGTGTCCTGTATACGAAATTCTACATAAGAGCCCGGGCCAAGCTGGTCTTCATTGTTGGGCCCAACGTAACGATTCTGACCAAACACGAGCAAGCGGCCCTTGTCGCTCATCGCTTCACGCGCGTTGATGGCCAAGTTGGTGAAGACCTGCGTGATCTGGCTCGGGTCAAGCTCTGCCGGCCACAGCGGTTCGACGAGCTGAAAATCGCAGCGAGTGCTTCCGCCGCGCAAGCTCATCTCAACAGACGCGCGCACCAATTGACCAGGATCGCACAACTCCTTAACGGGCGCCCCCCCGCGTGAAAATGTGAGCAATTGCCGGGCGAGTCCGCTCGCCCGTTCACAAGTGTTCTCCATGCTCTCGATGAGGTCGAGGCGCTTTTCTTCGCTCGTGCCCTCCTGGCGCAAAATGGCGGCGGACGCCAAGATCATTCCCAGCATGTTGTTGAAGTCGTGAGCAATCCCGGCTGCAAGGTGGCCCAAGCTCTCAAGGCGCTGATGATTGTTGAGGTCGCGTTCCATACGACGCTGCGTGGTGACGTCGCGATACACGAACACGCGGCCTTGATTGACCCCCGCACTATCCACAATGATGTTTGAACTGCAGGCAACCAGGTGCTCTTGACCATTGCTCCCCAGGGCAATGACGTCCCGGCGCTCGTCGCGAAACGGCAACGCTTGGCGGGTGTCAGGGTCCAGGAGTCGCACCACTTGGCCCACGAAAACGCCTTGAGCTGATGCGCTGCTTCGACCAAAGAGCTGCTCGGCTGCATGGTTCAAGGAGAGGATCTGCTGCTGGGCATCCACGGCTACAACTGCCTCCTTGATGCAGCTCAGGATAGTGGCGCTGCGTTCCTTTTCTTGTGCAATGTGGGTCTGTAACTCGACTTCGCGTCGCAGGCGTTGGGCCTCCCACGCTGCACGTTCGTCGTCGAGACGTCGCAAGTGCTCGCGCTGTTCGCTCTCCCGCAGTTGTGCAGCCTGAAGTTCAATGGCGCGGTTCTTATTGTGTAGCTCAATGAAGACAGCCATCTTCGACATGAGCATCTTGGGCACGATGGGCTTGATGAGAAAGTCCACTGCGCCCAGGCCGTAGGCGCGATCCACCTGCTCGGGGACGCGATCAAATGCCGTCAAGAACATGATGGGTACGTCGCGTGCGCGCTGTGTGCGACGCAATTGTTCTGCGGCAGTGATGCCATCAATGCCGGGCAGATGAACGTCCAAGAGAATAAGGGCAAAGTCGTGCTCCTGCGCTTTGTTCAGGGCAGACTCGCCTGAATCGGCTTCGATGACTTCGACGTTGAAGTCGGAGACGATGGCACGAATCGAGAGGCGGTTTGCCGGGCGATCGTCGACGACCAGGATCTTGCTCGTGATGTCTTGGTTCATGTCAAGTCCGACTCGAGGTGGTAGCGGGAGTTGGTGCACACAGCTAAAGGTTATGGCTTTTGCGGGTCGTTGGTGTGGCGACCGAAACCGCGCGGCGCAAGCTAGTGTGCATGTGAGGACGGCGCGAGACAAACGCGACTAGTAAGTTTTGTGTGCTCTATGTTCATGAGTGGTTCATGTGCACGGATGCCTGTGGCAAATCGTCACAGTGTGGCAATTTGGGCGCTGTCGCATTCTGACATCTTGGCGTTCAAGCCTTGAAAGACGCGCAATCTGGGCGAAGTTTTGTGTTGGGCAAACACTGAATCAAGGTAGATTGCTGAGGCAGGTTAGCGCCAGCGCCCTTGGGAATTGCTTGCTGGTCATGGAGGAAGTGTGAAGCTCAACGTCGAATCAAAAGAGCAGTCGGAACAGGATACCCCTTCCCAAGCCATGCAAGCGCTGACCTGGGGGGGACGTCCCGAGGAGAAACCGTCCCTTTCCAAAAGTCAGCTGCTCAAGGCACTGAAGGCGATCATCGCCGGCAACAGCGCAGGCGAGTTTCCGGACGATCTCATCGGGGTCGAGGCCCAGATAGTATCAGCCATCGAGGAGCTGGCCGACAATCAGCGAGCCTTTGAGCATGAACTGCTGCGGATCAGTCAGGCTATTGGACAAGAAGGAAAGATGGGCGCGCGTATGTCGCGCAGCGAAAATGATACCGCTTGGTCGCGCTCGGCGTACCTGATCAATGCGCTGCTCGATGACCTCAATCATCATACTGAATCTATCGTGACGGTGGTGAGCGGTGTGGCCAAGGGTGAGCTCAGCCCACGCGTTGTTCCGCGGACCATTGGTGGACGTTTGCAAGGTGATTTTGCCAATCATGCACAGGCGGTCAACGAGATGGTGGAGCAGCTTGGTGTGCTTGGCTCTGAGCTGACACGAGTGACCCGCGAGTTTGGTTTGGATGGGACCCTCGGAACGCAAGCTCACGTGCCAGGCGTGTCCGGTGCATGGAAGGAATTGACCGACGGGGTCAACTTGATGAGTTCCAATCTAACGGCACAGGTGCGGGAGATTGCCCGTGTGACCACCGCGGTAGCGCAAGGTGACCTCACTAAAACCGTTTCCATTGAAGTGCGCGGCGAGTTGCTCGAACTCAAGCACACCATCAACACCATGGTAAGTCAGCTATCCAGCTTCGCGGCTGAGGTCACCCGTGTAGCGCGCGAGGTGGGTACGCAAGGTATTTTGGGTGGGCAGGCTCAGGTGCGGGGCGTGTCGGGGGTGTGGCGTGAACTCACCGAGAGCGTCAACTCCATGGCCAACAATTTGACGCTTCAGGTGCGCAACATCGCGGACGTGTCTACGGCCATCGCAGCTGGGGATCTCTCCAAGACCATCACTGTCGAGGTCAACGGGGAGCTGCTCGACCTGAAGCGCACCATCAATACCATGGTGGATCAGTTGTCCAGCTTTGCCGACGAGGTGACGCGCGTGGCGCGCGAAGTGGGCACCGAGGGCACGTTGGGTGGTACTGCTGAGGTGCCTGGAGCGTCCGGTATTTGGCGTGACCTCACGCGCAACGTAAACGGAATGGCGACGAACCTGACGAATCAGGTGCGCAACATCGCGGAAGTCACGACCGCGATCGCGCACGGCGATCTCAGTCGAAAGATCACCGTGGACGCGCGCGGGGAGATGTTGCAGCTCAAAAATACCATCAACAAGATGGTCGATTCGCTCAGTTTCTTTGCCGATGAGGTGACGCGTCTGGCGCGTGAAGTAGGCACCGAAGGCGTGCTTGGTGGTCAAGCGCACGTGCACGACATGTCTGGCCTCTGGCGTGAGCTCACGGCCAACGTTAATTCAATGGCGTCCAACCTGACCAATCAGGTGCGCAACATCGCCGAAGTGGCGAGCGCGGTGGCTGACGGTGACTTGTCGAGGAAGATCACCGTGGACGCCAAGGGCGAAGTGCTTGAACTCAAGAACGTGATCAACGACATGGTGGAGCAGCTCAACTCCTTCAGTGCGGAGGTGACGCGCGTGGCACGCGAAGTGGGCGTGGAAGGTAAGCTCGGCGGTCAAGCTGAAGTGCTGGGAGCGTCGGGAATTTGGCGTGAATTGACCGATAACGTGAACTTGATGGCGTCCAACCTGACCAATCAGGTGCGTGACATCGCCGATGTCACGACGGCGGTGGCTACCGGGGATTTATCCAAGAAGATCACGGTGGAGGTGCGAGGTGAGTTGGCGGAGCTCAAGAGCACCGTAAATACCATGGTGGATCAGTTGTCGAGCTTTGCGGCCGAGGTGACACGTGTGGCGCGCGAGGTAGGCACCCTGGGCATTTTGGGTGGGCAGGCGGAGGTGCGTGGCATCGCGGGGACTTGGCGTGAGCTGACGGACAACGTCAATATCATGGCCCGCAATCTCACCGAGCAGGTGCGCGGGATCGCGCGGGTGGTGACCGCGGTGGCCAACGGCGAATTTAGGCAGGAATTGCGGCTCGAGGCGCGCGGCGAGATCGCCACCTTGGTCGAGACGATGAATGACATGTTGGTCACTTTATCGACCTTGGCCCAGCAGGTGAGCGGTGTGGCCCGTGACGTGGGGGTGGAGGGACGTCTGGGGGGGCAAGCGGACGTGCCCAGCGCGGCGGGTGCCTGGCGCATCATGACCAACAACGTGAATGAACTAGCGGGCAATCTCACGCGACAGGTGCGGGCCATCGGCGACGTAGCCACGGCGGTGACCAAAGGCGACCTTACCCAGACCATCGACGTGGAAGCGCGGGGTGAGGTGGCCCTGCTCAAAGACAACATCAACCAAATGATTCGCACGTTGGCGGACACAACCCGCGTCAATCGCGAGCAAGATTGGCTCAAGACCAACCTCACGCGGTTCACGCGCATGCTTCAGGGCCAGCGCGACCTGCGAACAGTCGCCGAGCAGGTGCTCAGCGAGCTTGCTCCGGTGGTCAACGCCCAATACGGCACGTTCTATTTGGCGATCTACCACCAGGATGAAATGGTGCTGCAACTGCATGCGTCCTACGCGTGTCCGCGGCGCGAACAATTGGTCACTCGCTATGCGCTCGGTGAGGGGATTGTCGGGCAAGCCGCGCACGACCAGCGGCGCCTGCTGGTGGAACGCCTACCCGATGGATACGTCTCCATTGCGTCGTCGCTTGGGCAATGTGCCCCGGCAAGCCTGGTGGCTGTACCGTTAATCTTTGAAGATCAAGTCAAGGGCGTGATTGAGCTGGCATCGGTTGAAGCGTTCTCGCCCATTCAATTGGCACTCATCGATCAGCTGGTGGAGAGTTTGGGCATTGGCATCACGACCATCGAAGCTGCCATGCGCACCAACGAACTGCTCCATCAAGCGCGAACCATGGCAGATGAGCTGCAGACGCAGCAGGATGTACTTCAGAAGACCAATGAGGCCTTGCAAGAGAAGGCGGCGCAGCTCACCGCGCAACGGGATGAAGTGGAGCGCAAGAATCAGCAAGTGAACACCGCCAAGGCAGAGTTGGAGGAAAAGGCTGAACAGCTGGCCCTGACTTCAAGGTACAAGTCTGAATTTTTGGCCAATATGTCGCATGAGCTGCGTACCCCCTTGAACAGCCTGCTCATCTTGTCGCAAATATTGGCGAAGAATTCGCACGGCAATCTAAGCGAAGCTCAGGTCGAATACGCGCAAACCATCAATCAATCAGGTAACGACCTGCTCGAGTTGATCAACGAGATCTTGGACTTGGCCAAGATCGAGTCGGGGACGATGCCCGTAGAAGTCAGTCACGTGGAGCTGCGCAGTCTCCAAGAGTATGTCGAGCGTTCCTTCCGCGAGGTGGCTGATCATAAGGGCTTGTCGTTTCAAGTCGTTCTACAGCAACCGCTGCCCTCAGCGATCCTCACCGATGAGCTGAGATTGCGGCAAGTGATGCGCAATCTCATTTCCAACGCGATCAAGTTCACTGAAGAGGGCGGTGTTCAAGTCGAGGTGCAAGCATTGATGGAACGCTTTCCGGATCTAGAAGGAGTGCTGCACCAGCCCGCACTGGCGTTTCGGGTCAAAGACACGGGGATAGGCATCCCCAAGGACAAACAGAGCGTCATCTTCGAAGCGTTTCGCCAGGCGGATGGTGGCACCAGTCGGACCTACGGTGGCACAGGGCTCGGGCTGTCCATCAGTCGTGAGATTGCTTGGCTCTTGGGAGGGAAGATCCACGTGGCGAGCGCGCCGGGGCAGGGGAGCTGTTTTTCCCTGATCTTGCCCTGCGACTACGCGCCGCGTGACTACTCGGACACGAGCGATGCGTCACGGTCCTTTCCCTTTGCAAAAACAGAGCTCGATGTTGAAGGTCCAACTGCACCGATGGGCATCGTTGCTCTCTCTCCGACGTCAGTGGAAAGTGGCGCTCAGCAGGGGGAAGCCGAGAAGCGTACTGTGCTGATTGTGGATGATGACCCGCGCAACATCAATGCGCTGCGGGTGCTGCTCGTGGAACAAGATTACGCGGTGCTTTGTGCGGAGACCGGCGAGATGGCGCTCGCTCAGCTCGAGGCGAATCCGAGCGTTGCTTTGGTCTTCATGGACATCATGATGCCGCAGATGGATGGGTTTGAGACCACGCGCCTGATCCGAGGCCGAAAGCAGTGGGCTAACCTGCCCGTGATCGCGCTCACTGCGCAGGCCATGCCAGGGGACAGGGAACGCTGCCTGGAGGCCGGTGCATCTGACTACGTCACCAAGCCAGTGGATTTGGAGGAGGTGACCAGGTGCTTGGAGCGATGGGTCCCGCGGACGCCCTCCGCTCAGGGACCTCACGCTTAACGGCCGACGGGCCAAGGGTCGAGCCTCGCGGCAGGCGCGCACTGGTTGCTGCCGCCGCCGCTCGGTGGTTTTGGTCAGGATGCGCCGGAATCAATCGCTGGGGATGGTCGTTTTGGCAGTGCTGGGCTGCGGTGGAGAGGAGGTCGATGAGGTTGGGCTCGAGGTGAGGCACAAGACTCAAGCCTTGTCTGCGGGAGAGGCCATCCTCAAGCATAAGCACAAGCCCGTTCTCTGGTCAGGAAGCGTAGGCCCTGAGGATGCGCCCACGGGGGGCGAGCCTCCAGAGTGCGCGTTGGTCCCGTGCGACCACTTCAAGTTGCAGATCAACCTTCCAAGGAACACATTCAGTGATGACAACCGTCCCGGTGGGGTCCAGGTGGCATTGCGCTGGTTTGGCAACCCGGGGCCCCACGCGCTACCGCCGGGCGTTCCGGGTTGTTGCGGGGAGTTCGATACTCTGCACCTGTGGGTCTACAAAGAAGGAGAACTCCGTGCTTCGAGCCCTGGTATCATTGCTGTCTCACAATCAGCGTTCTTGCCTGCACCTGAAAACGGATTGTACGATGTTTGGGTCGCGTACGATCCCAGCTACAACGTCGCACCTTCTGTCGAGTATGAAGGGCTGGCTGAGGTTGAATTTGCCCAGAAGATAGCGCCGGTGCAGCGTCGCCTGCCTGATCTCAGCTTTCGCAGCACGGAGCGCGTCGCCTTCGACACGCCGTCGTTTCCCATCTTTGAAGCTGATCCGCCGGCCGGCTCCAGTTGCTTCGTATCAGAGATGGACGAGGACGGCGCACTCAACTGTCTCCGCTTCGATCAGATCATCGCCAATCAAGGCCAAGGCCCGCTGGACATTCAGTTTGAGGTGCCCACAGGCGTAGCCCCAGCGGACGACGCGGAATTCTCAGTCATCCAGCGCGTCTTTGCCACGGACGGGAGCTCAGAGACACGACCAGCAGGTGCAGTGGAGTTTCACGCTACCCATGGTCATTTCCATTACCAAAGCTTTGCCACCACCGAATTGTGGCGCTCGGACCGCAAGGGCCGAAAGCTGGGCAGCGCACCGGTCACCGCGGGCAAGAAGGTGAGCTTCTGCATCGTCGACATCCGCATCGACAAGTGGGCGGAGAAGGGGGACGGCCCCCGCACCTACATGGCGCCCGACTGTCTGTTTCCTGCCGCGAGCGACGGTGTGACCGATGTCTTCCAGCAAGGGCTCACGCCGGGCTGGGCTGACGTTTATGATTGGTACATTCCCGATCAGTATCTCGAAGTGAGCGGCGTAAAAGACGGGTACTATCGCCTCGAATTTTGTGCGGACCCCGACAACGCGATCGAGGAAGAGCGTGAGGACAACAACTGTCTTGTCAATCACATCAAACTCACAAACATGGGGACGTCGGAAAACCGTGCCCAGGTGCTGGGCGTGATCGACGCGTGCCAATAGGCGTCCGAGCCGCCCCATCCGACGACCCAGTACGGCTTGAGCGTCTTGGCACGCCTCATGCTTTGTTCCCGGAGCGGGGCAAAATTGGCCTGCGTGAGGTTGACTGGTGGGCAAATGAGAACAAAAAATACGCTGACGGCGCTGATCCTGGTGGTGCTTACCGCAGCGGGGTGTGGCGGGATGACTCGCACGGTTGCGCGCAACGCCACACCTGCTGCGGTCGACAGTGGATTGCGTGCGGTGACGTCTGATGAGCATCAGCAGCTCGTGGTGGACGCGATCGACGAAGACCGAGTGCAGGATGCGACGGAAAAATTGGCGTCGGGCACCACTGATGGTCTCGTCGACGCTCTCGGTGAACCAGAGCGGCAAGAGCGTCTGACCCAAGCCGTGGCGCCGATGGTCTCATCCATGATCGACACTGCCATCAACCAAGCGCTCACGGACGGTAACCTGGAGCGGGTACGTGCGCTCGCCAAACAGGCGACGCTCGGGTTTCAGGACGCGATTGACGAGGTCAAGTCACAAAAGGAAAGCGGTCAACTGCCCAAAAACAAGGGCAACGTGCTTGAAGCGGTGAACGATGTCGCCGAGAGCGGCGACACAACGCTCTATATTCTAGGTGGGGCGGCGGCGGTGCTGCTGTTGTTGCTCGCTTTCGGGGTAGTGTGGGCACTACGTCGCAAACGAAAGTACGAATACGAGGCGCGCCTGCGTGACCAGGCGTTGAACGAGATCAGTCGCATCTTGGCCGAAGACCAAGGTGCGAGCGCTTCGGACCACGATGAGCCAGAGCAACAGACGAAGGACGACGGGGGTCACCCACAGCGGCTGCGTGAGGCCCTCCGGCGTTTGGCAGAGCAAGAAGGTGGTCCCGTCCACACGAACGGGCACGCTCGGGGTACCCAATGAGCCGTGGAGGACCGCGGGTAGACGGGCTTGCCCAGCCGCTGGTTGATTCAGCTGCCGGCTGATTCAGCCACTTTGACCCTCAGGATCTTCATGTTCGCTGGGGTGCTCGGGCAAGAGTCGGACCCGATCATCCCGGGGAACGAACTGCTCATATTCCTCTAAGAAGGCGAGCGTGCGTGCGTCCGCTCGGTCGACGAAGAGTACGCCGTCGAGGTGGTCGCATTCGTGTTGCGCCACCGCAGCAAGCGGACCATTAAACGTGTCGGTCTGCGGCTGGCCATGACGGTCCCAGTAGTCGACACGAATGTGCGCCGGGCGAGCGACCTGACCGCGCAGACTAGGCACCGACAAGCAACCTTCATACATGGCTACCTGTTGGTCCGTGGTAAGGACGGTGATCTGCGGATTGACCCAGACCCGCAGCCCCAGGCTCGGCATACCTGGATAGCGCGGGTTTTCCTTCACCTCGGCGACACATAGTCTCACGCTGAAGCCGACTTGCGGCGCAGCTAGGCCCGCGCCTGAAACCGCGTGCATGGTCTCAATCAGATCATCGATCAAGGTTTGCGTCTCCGCGCTGGCCAGCTCTTCACGGCTGAGTGGTCGCGCACGCTGCCGGAGCAGTGGATGTCCCAGGCGGAGTAGGCTCAGGTGCACGCGGCTGTCCTTTCAATACGGAAACCCAGGTACCTGAAGCTCCACGGAATAGAGTCGCCCACGATTGTCGCCAAATCCGGTGACGTACAGCGTCTTGCTGTCTGGCCCACCGAAGGCCAGGTTGGTGACTTCGGTCACGCTCAAGGAACCGGGCAGCTGGGTCCCCGTCTTGTCGACGATCACGACCTGACCCATGCTGTGCAGGGCCACATAGACGTTTCCGGCGCAGTCCACGGCCAAGCCGTCCGTGCCGGTGACATTGCCAAAGGCTGTTCCCGCACCCACTGAGCCGTCGGGCATGACGGGATGAGCCGTGAGCGTCGTCCCACCCACGTACAGGGTCTTTTCATCGGGGGACAGAGCGATGCCGTTCGGTTGGTCTTGGGTCGTGGTCAGCAGCTCAGGAGCTCCACCTGGAGGGACGCGGTAGACGCCGTGCACGTCTGGGTTACCACAAGCGCTCGAGCAGTTGTGGGTGGGGTCGGTGAAATACACCGTGCCGTCGCTGCGCACCGTGACGTCGTTGGGTGAATTGAACGACTTACTGTCGTACATCACCGCGATGTCGGTGGGTGCAGCCGCTGGGCTTTCGAACTGGTAGGCAAAGACGCCGGGGTTCAAGACGCTGGTCGCGATCAGACGCCCCGTGTCATCCACGGCCAAGCCGTTGGTGCCCTGATCCTCGATGAAGGGGGCGAAGCTGCCGCCAGGCGTGTAGACCAAAATGTCTCCACCGTTGCGCGGTGAAGTAAAATCAAGCTGGGACAGGTAGAGTTTGCCCTCGTACCAGAGGGGCCCTTCCAAAAATCCTCCGTTGTTCAGGATTTCAGGAACGCCGGTGATCGGGGTCAGCGTCTTGCCCTGCAAGTCGGGGGTGAGTGCGTCAGAGCCAGCCGGGCAGGTAAACCCCTGATCCTGATTGCCGCCACCACCACTGGCTGTGCCGCCCGTGGCAGCACTCTCTCCGCCTGTGCCGATGGGCGGGGCTCCGCCCGCGCTGCTGCTCTGGCCTCCGCTCGCTGCCGCGCCGCCGGTACCCACGAGCGCGCCTCCGCTGGCCCCGCCGCTGCCGCTCTGGGTATCAGCGCCTCCGCTGCCCGGGGTAGGTGTGGTCGCTGGATTGTCGTTGCTGCACGCCGCAGCGGCAAAAAGAACAAGAGAAGATACAAGTGACAAGGGACGCATGGCCCACAGAATGTAAAGCAGCGGGCCTCAGTGCAAGGATTGAACGCATCGAAGCCAATTTGCCGGGCCCTTGAGCCGACAATTTGATGAGGGCCGTAATTTTCTACTTCTCGGCCAGTACTCTGCGTACACTTGCCGCATCAGAGTTCACGCGGCTGATTGCTGAGCGTGTGCTGGAACCTCAGCGCCACGCCGCTGTCCAAGGGAACCATGGCGGGCAAAAGCTATCCTTTGGTCGATTTGCTGGAGGCCGTACCCAAGTGGCGGGTTGACCCGGAGGCCCTGGACACCCAATTGGTGTTCTCCTTTGCTGGGAGCACAACCGGCGGTCTGTTCGCCGACACGTTGGCCGCGGCGACCTTGCCCCCGTCCAGCTGGGAGAGCGAGGGTTTCGTGCACGACCTGTTCGTCGAGCGGCTGGTGCGCGATTGCTTTTGCGGCGCCGGACCTTTGGTGACCCTCAAATACATCACAAGATTGATCGCCCGTCCGCCCGCCGACTTGGCCACCATTGAGACGCGGCGTCGTGTGCTTGCTGAATTGTCGTCCTCTCCCCACTTGCTCCAGGAGCTCAAGCGCTTACACACGCAGCTTTTGGCGCTCAAAGGTGAAATGGAAGGCACGGGCCAACGCGAAAGGTGGGACGTTCATCGCAAGCAACTCGATATCTTGGCAGCGTTTGCCGCCATCGTGCGGTTGATGGAGTCGGGCTTTGGCGGAGCACAGTCTGCGCTTTCTCAATTGACGGCGTTTGCAAGCAGGGTGACAGAGTCTGAGGGTTTTGCGTCGCTGGTGTCGCTGCTCAGTTACGACAGCAAGCAAGCTACGGTGGACTTTCGTGTGCAAATGGGCGCCGACGGTCGGGTGCGCCAGCTTGAGCTTTTGCGCCTGGATGAAGAAGTGGAAAACCCATTTGTGAACCCTGCGTGGCGGCGCTGGGCCGCGAAGCTGGAGCTCTTGGTGCGCGGCTACCGTTTCTCACACGCCGAGGTCATGGCGCGGCTCTTGGATGCGGTCTTCGAGGGGGTTCGCGCGTTTTTTCCGTGTCTGGTGCCGCTCCTGGGCGACGTAGAGTTCTACCTCGGGGCCACGCAATTTCGCGCCCGCGCTGAGGCCGCGGGGCTCAGCATGTGCCTACCTAGCTTCGTTTCGAGCGCTGAGCCAAGGCGTTTGATCGGCCTGTTCAATCCCTTGTTGCTCAGCGCTGGCACGCGACCGGTGCCGTGCGATCTGGTGACGGATCGTCACGACACGACGCTCTTGATCACTGGCCCCAATTCAGGAGGCAAGACGCGCCTGCTGCAGGCGGTGGGGCTCGCCCAGCTGCTCGCACAGTCGGGATTGTTCGTTCCCGCGCGGGAAGCGCAATTGTCGTTGGCCCAAGGTCTGGTGGTGTCGCTCATCCAGGAGACGTATGCCGACCAGCCCGAGGGACGGCTCGGAATGGAACTCATGCGCATCCGTGCCCTCTTCGAAAAGCTGCCCGTGGGCGCCATCGTCATTTTGGATGAATTGTGTTCGGGCACCAATCCCTCTGAAGGCGAGGAAATCTTCGAATTGGTGGTGACCATGCTCGCCGAGCTAAAGCCTCAGGCCTACATCACGACGCATTTTCTCGAGTTTGCCGCCCGGCTCGAGCGTGAGCGTCGCATCCCTGGTCTCAGGTTCGTCCAGGTGGAACTGGGTCAGCACCATGAGCCCACCTACCAATTTGTGTCCGGCGTGGCGAAGACCTCGCTTGCGCACCATGCAGCAGCGCGCCTGGGTGTCACGGGGGACCAACTCATGGCGCTCATTGAGCAAAAATTGCGCCTTGGGCGCGGACATTGATCATGCCCAGTTTTCTCTTGAACGAGCGCATGAATCCCGAACTCAAGCGACGCGTGCGCTTGAGTCTGAAGAGTGATCTGCGTGAGCGAGCGGGCGGACAATCTGCGCGCCAGGGGCATTGGGCCGTGCGGGCCATGATGGTACTGGGCGTCATCGGGCTAGCGAGCTTCTTGACCGTGACCTACCGCCAAAGTCGCGCCGAGCTTGCGCGTGAACGGGCACAACTGCTCTCCGCTTATCAGCGACAAGCTGCCGTGTTTGATGCGGCATTTCGCGCGCGCACGGAGAAAGTCGAGCGGCTGCTCGCCCACGCCCACGAGCCGTATGTTGGAGACTGGATTGACCCAGGCATCAGGCAGGCTGGCGCGCTCGACGCCCTGCTTGCCCAGCCACTTTCGTACGTGCGCGGACCCATCCGTGGTTTCTTGAGCGACGCAGAGCGTCGCCAAACCAGCAAAGAGGCAGGGCCCGAGGCGCTCATCCGCTGTCTTGTCGACCCACCTGCTTCCATCAAGGAGAGCGAACTGTTGCGCCACCTGGGGCGCATCTATCAACCCAAGCGCTTTGTTGGAAGGTTCTACGATTTCGAGAATGCGCGTGGCGCCTTTGCGTTTCTGGACAGTGGGTTTGAGGACGAAGTCAGGCACGTCGAGCGGATGAAGCAGTTGCTTGCGCAGAGCCGCGAACTGCGCGAGCAGAAGCTGGGACAAGCCGCCGAGGCGCGGCAGGTGCGTCTGTTCGTCTCTGTGTTCGACGAGCCCAAAGATCGGGGCGCGGCCGCGGACTTTGATGGCGAAGCCGTTCACTATTTGCGCTTGTCCGTGCTCGACTTGGACACGCCGCGGGTGTGGTTGCGCGTCCGCCGCCAGGTAGACCCACAATGGATATCTGAAAAAAGTCGCCTCGCGTATTCGCGCGAGCTGGACAGCTGTCGACTAGCATATGAGCTCCGTCAGGAGTTGAGAGAAAACCAGCCCCAAGGAGAAAAATGATGAGCACGCCTCTCCCGCCCGGCCCAGCCTCGGCACTGCCGCAATTGCTCCACATGAGCGACCCCTTTCCTTACATGGATCGCCTAGCCGCGCGCTACAAGAGTCCCATGACCTGCCCGCTGCTTGGGCAGCCCCCCATGGTCGTGGTGTGGGACCCAGCTCAGGTCAAACAGATCATGGGCGCCGAGCCGGACACCTTCGTGGCGTCCACGCCTGATGCGCTCGCGGCGATCGTAGGCTACGGCTCGCTGTTCTTGCAATCCGGCGAGCGACATCGCCGCAGCCGGAAGTTGCTCATGCCGCCCTTCCACGGTGAGCGCATGAAAAGTTACGCAGAGCTCATGGCGTCTGCCGCCGAACGCTGGCTACAGAAGCGAACGGTGGGCAGCGTTGGGCCCATCCTGCCCGTGGCGCAGGGCGTAACCTTGGACGTGATCATCGAGGCGGTGTTTGGGGAGGATGATCCCACTTCCGTGCACACGCTGCACGAGCAGATCTTGAATCTCGTAGCCGCCTTTCACCCACTCGTAGCCACGTTTCGTTGGATGCAGCGCGACTTTTTTGGCATGGGTCCGTGGGCGCGGCTCAAGCGGGCTGCGCGCGCCTTGGATCAAACCATCGCTGCGCTCATGAGTAAGAAGCGTGCTCACCCCGGAGCCGACGTCCTCAGCTTGTTGATGAGCGCGCGCGATGAAACGGGCGCTCCACTCGATGATCAGGAGATCCAGGAACAACTGCTGACCTTCGTGGTAGCGGGACACGAGACCACAGCCACCAGCCTCGCCTGGGCGCTCTACGAGCTTGGTCGCGCGCCGTCGGCCATGGAGCGCTTGCGTGCAGAGTTATCGGCGGCGAGCGATGACCCTGCATCCTTGCTGCAAATCCCTTATTTGGAGCAGGTCATCTGTGAAACGTTGCGGCGACACCCGCCCGTCCCCATCATTCCGCGCAAGTTGGCCCGGCCTTTTTTACTGGACGACTTCGAGTTGCCGGCCGGGCAGGCGCTAGGGCTCGCGGCTTACGTCGCTCAGCATGATCCAGCGCATTTTGCTGAGCCGTTTTCTTTCAAACCCGAGCGATTTAGTGATGTGAATGTGAGTCCATTTCAGTTCTTTCCATTTGGCGGGGGAGCTCGGCGCTGTCTGGGTGCTGCCTTCGCCATGTATGAACTCAAGATTGTGCTCGGTACTTGGCTGAAACAGGCTCATTTTGAGCTAGATGAACCAGGGGTAGTCGGTAACGCGTTTCGCATCGGCACCTACGGTCCGAGCACGGGCATCCGGGTGCGCCGCAGCCGCTAAATCGGACCAGTCGCTGAGACGGACAAGGTGTTAGCTCGACCGGCGCAACCTTGCGGCTTGTTGTTCGAGGGTCGAGAGGAGCAAGCTCAATTCGTCGAGCTTGCCGCTGCCATGGCGATGGTACGCGTGGCTGATGCTCTGGCTCACCAAATACTGACCGAGCTCGAAGCGACCATCGTTGCTGACCGGGTCAAGGAGAACCGTGAGCGGCAGCTGGGCTGCTCCGCGCAGAAGTTCAGCTCCAACTTGTCCCACGCAGCGTAGGCGCTCGATGTGGTTTTGTCGGGCGAAGCTCAGGAGTTCGCCGGCAGTAACGGCCCGCGGCGGGCTCGTGAGGTTTACCTGATACGTGCGCTGGGCGATAGCGAGGCTAGCCTCCAGCAAGCCGAGGGCAGGCCGGGATACTGAGTCGCGGCAGATGAAAATAGGCTGTTGGTTGTCGGTGAGCTGCCTCGCGAGCAGGCTGGCGGCCAGGCTGAGTTCGTCGACTCCCTCGCCAAGAACCAACACAGTGCGGCCGGTTTGGTAGCGCAGATAGTTGTGTTCGCCCGCCACCTGCGTGCCCGGGTGAACCACTGCAAAATGCTCACGCAGCGCATTTTTGTAGGAGGCGCGCAGCGCTGGCCACTGGCTCAGCGGATTGTGCGTTGGGTCCGCAGCGAGCGTTGGAGCTACGACGAACTGCCGCAGATAATCTGGGCCACCCGCCTTGCCGCCTGGGCCGAAACCGCTGTGCTTGCGGCCACCAAACGGCTGGCGTCCCACCACGGCGCCGGTCACCGGGCGATTGATGTACAAGTTGCCAGCATCGGCCAGCTCCACGAAGCGCTCCTGTTCGGACTCTCGCAAAGAAAATAGCCCGGCCGTCAGGCCATAGGCGCTGGAGTTGAGCAGTTGCATGCCATGCTCGAAATCTTCGGCGCACAAGACCGAGAGGATAGGACCAAAGAACTCGGTTTGCTGCGCAAAACTGCCGGGCAAGACGCCCCACAGGATCCCCGGAGACACGAGCCGCGAGTTGTCCTCTAAAACGGTCGGACGCAACGCCCAGCTGCCGTGACGTTCACCGTCGGCCAGGACAGCTGCCAGTGCGCCCGCGGGTGGACGGATGAGCGGGGTCACGTAGGCGCTGTTGTCCCAGGTCGAAGCAACCACCAGCGTCTCCGTCGCGTCGACGAGCTGCTTTTTGAACTGCTCGTCCTCGAACACTTCACGCTCCAAAATGAGCACACTCAGCGCGCTACACTTTTGACCCGCATGACCAAACGCACTCACGAGGATGTGTGCGATGGATTGTTCGCGATCGCTGAGCGCGCTGAGGTAAGCTGCGTTCTTCCCGCCTGTCTCCGCCAGCAGGTGCAGGCCGGGACGCATGCTGAGAAAGTGTTGGGCGGTGGAGGTTGCGCCGGTCAAAACGACCGTGGACACGCGTGGGTCGACGATGAGCGCGCTAGCGTCCTCGTCTCGACAAGGCAGAAACTGCAGGGCTGTCTTGGGGATGCCCGCCTTGTGGCAGAGGTCGACGGTGAGCTGCGCCACCCAGGGGGTTTCTGGCGCGGGTTTGAATAACACCGTGTTTCCCGTGACCAATGCCGCAAGGACGCCGCCCAAGGGGATGGCGAGCGGGAAGTTCCATGGGGGAGCCACTACCGTGACGCCCCGGGCAGGGGGCAGGGGCGCGGTGGTCTCGGCCAAGTGGGCGTAATAGCGAGCGAAGTCGACCGCTTCCGACACTTCGATGTCCGCTTCAATGGCGCGCTTACCGGCATCGAGCATCATCGCGGCGATCAAGACACCTCGCTTCTCTTCCAGGCGCTCGGCCACAGCACGTAGCAGTGCCACGCGGTCAGCCAAATTGAGCTGGTAAAACGCTGGTTGCTCGGCGTGCGCCGCGGAAATGGCTGCTTCAATGTGCTCGGGCGCAGCCAACTTCACAGGGTAGCGGTAGCTGGGGACGCTGGGATCGAAGCCATCGCTTTCAAAGAATCCCAAAGCGACGATGCTTGGATGCAGGACTGGGCGCACCTGGGGCAAGAGCGGAGCGCTGGTCGTGTGTTCCGAGAGCCACGCGCGATTGGCAGCTCTCGTCCAATCCGTGTCCGGCGCGTTGTTGAACTGACCACGTCGCGTGAAGCGGCCCGTGACTAGCGGCGCATGCCGGTCTTGGGTGCGCAAGGTGCGCGGCGGGGTGATCCACGACTCCTCCAAGGCGCTCAAGAAGGCGCGCTCTTGGCGTTCAAAACTGGCATCTTGGCCCTGCATGTGGGCTGCGTCGCGCAAGAAGTGTCCCGGTGCGGTGTTCTCATCCAGCCGCCGCACGAGGTAGGACACCGCTGAGGTGAAGTGCTCGTCCTCGACCGCCGGCGCGTAAATGAGCACTGACCCAGCTAGCTTTGCGACGGCGCGACCGGTGGCTCCAGCCATTCCCTCGAGCATTTCGAGCTGCACGGCGCCCTCGACCCCAAAGCGTGCACGCAGCAACAGCGCGTAGCTGATGTCGAACAGGTTGTGCGTCGCCACGCCGACGTCCAAAGTGCCCGCTTGGGCATGCTCAACCAAGCGGCGCAGGCAGCGCTTGTAGTGGGCGTCCGTCTCGGTTTTGCTCGGAAATATCGGCGATAAAAGGCCACGCTGACTTGCCTCGACGCGCTCCGTTTGCAGGTTGGCGCCTTTGACGAGGCGGATGCGCAGCGGCAAGAGCCCGGCCTTGACCCGGCGTGCGCTGCTGGTTGCCAAGCGTTCGATCAAACTGAGCGCCTCAGGCAAGTAGGCTTGCACCGCCAAACCATACTGAAATCTGTTGGACCACGCCGCGTGCGGGCCGCCAGGGTCGAGGAGTTCGGCTACGAGTTGCTCAGCTAGCTGCAAATCTCGGTACGCCTCCATATCGAAATAGACGAGGGGAGGGCGCGTGTGCTGCTCGGAAGCATCCAGAATGTACCTGAGGTGGACCAACAACCGCGCGACGTTGTCGTCGACGCACAAGGGGTCCAGCCGCGCGTCGATGCCAGACAGCTTGATGCTCAGCGCGTCGATGTCGGCGCGCTGAACGAGCTTTCTGTAGGTGTCTCTGCGGGCGCGAGCGTCCCGTTCACCCACGACTTCTTCGCCCAAATAGTTGAGGTTGACCGCACCTAGTTCGCGCTGGCGATGCGCGATCTCTTGAGCAAGCTTCGCTTCATGTGCCGGTAGCAGAAACGGTCGCGCCTCGCGATTGACGCGTCCCAAGAGCGCGCTTGCCGTGAGCTCAGGCAACCAATTGCCCAAGACCTGACCGGCCCGCAGTTGCATGCGGTCAAACCAAGACAGCGACCCCGTCGGGTCCACGCGCGTGAGCAGCTCGTGGAAAGCGCGAACGCTGAGTTGAGCGTCTGAGCTACGGTGGATGCGATCCGTGAGCGCGACGGAGAACGCTTGGCTGGGGTAAGCTGCGACGACCTGTCCCAAAGTAACGCGGGCTCGGCGCTCAGCTGCGGACTCGAGCTCGTGCGAGCGCACGAGCAACAATCCAGCAAGCTCGCTGCACAGCGCGGCGATGACATCCGAATCTGTTCCGTCAGAAAAGGTCAGCTCTGCCGAGCGAGAGAAAATGTCGGCGATTTGCGCTTCATATTCAGTCAAGGACGGCACCCGGCCCATTATGCCTTCGAGTGCGTGACGGCTCCAGCTGAGAACGACCGACTCGTGTGGTTCAAATTTCGTGCGGCATCAGATCGTGCGGCGAGCGAAAGAATTGGGTGGGAGAGTAGACCCCCAAACAGGAGACTCGCCGCATATAGATGTCGGCGTAGAGATCGACTTGTTGGCCAAATATACTGAGGCCATTCATCTCTTTGAGGAGCGAACCCCAGTAAGGATGAAACTCCTTGTTGATTTCAGCTTCGAGCTGTTCGTACTCGGTTTCGAGATTTTGGAGTTCTTGCCGCACCCGATCGATGTGGCTTTTTGCGCCTTCGCGCGTCAGCTTTTCGTCCAAGGTGTGTGGGCCGTGATGGCGCGCCACGCGTTTGAACTCCGCCGCGTAGTAACGCAGCTCATCCTCGAAAAATGGGCGCGCCTCGGCCAGCTGGCGGCGACGGATCCGGAGCGCGTCCGTCGCTTGTAGAGCGCGAATTTCTTGGTCGAGTTCTTGGACGATCAGCGCAGTGCGCCAGTTGGTGTCCTTCTTGCTGCGCAAGATATCACCGTAGATGTGATCGCCCACGTAAAGCACCTGGGGCCCGGCTATTTGCAGACGCGCTTCAAAGGTTTGCAGACAGCCGCCTTCGTAAATCGTGCCCCGTTCAAACCCCCCGTTGTGGACAGCACTCGCGGGGGCCTCGCGTGGCAAGTCCGCTGAGCGTTGCATGAAGGGGACGGCCTCGGACGGCTGATAATTGCGAAACCACAGCGGCTTCTTGGAGGCGCACACGATGACGTCAAAATATTGAGTCCAATGTTGGTAGTGGGCTTTGTCTGCCCCCAACAAATAGCTCATGATCGTGTCCGTGTAGTGGTAGGGCGAATTGGTCAGCACGAACAAGCGTTTGCCGGCTGAGCGCAATTTGTGCAGCGTCTTGGGGAGCGCCGGGTCACGTTCGACGTAGCGTTCCAAGTCGGAGGTGACGTTTCTGTATACTGAGCCATCCGCGTGGGCTTGATCGATGGCCGATCGCACATCGATGAACAATTGCTGCGGATCAAAAGGATGATTGCGCTCCTCGAGCGCGCTGATGATGGCGGCGTAGCTGGTCACCTCACACAGCGCGAACAAGGTGTCGATCCAGTGAAAGCGTGCACTTTCCGGGCGCAGCTTTTGGTGGTGATAGAGCGACAGGAGCTCTGACTTGCTGAGCTGTCGGGTGCCGTGAAACCCCAGGTGTACGGCTTTGTGTCGGTCAAGTTTCAGGATGTTGCCGAGGTGTTTGTCGACCAACAAGCCGCGAATGGGGAACTGGGTGTCGAAGTGAAGACCGAGCAGAAAATCGGGATAGCCCCGTCCCACTAGGCGTTCTGCCGTGAGGCGCACCGAGAGCGCGTCCATGGCGTCCTGGCGGTAGACGGCCAGGGTGTAGTCCATGTCAAAACCGATCCAGTTGATGGCTCCCAAGTGCACGTTGCGGTTGGCGTACACGCGGTCCTTCTTGGGGATGCTCATCCCATGGGGCGGCTTTTCTATCAGTCCCGGGAACGGCAAGCTCAATTGGTCGTGGACCGCTACACCACCCAGTTCTGTGTCGTGGGCGCTTGGTTCATCACCGATCAGTCGGGGCGTGGCTGCTGCTGGATCTCGAGTCACTGTCTACAGCCTAGCACACATTGATTCTGCCACTTTATCAAGCTGAGCTGTGGGACAACCTGCGCTATGAAGTGATTATGGATCGAACCATTGAGATATGGACTACTGGGGCGCCAGTACCAGGAGCACAACGGGCGCGCGGCAGTTTCTTCGACATGATCAGCGCGCACACCCGCGCGGTGTTTCAAGGGCGGGAGCGTAGCGTCGACGTCACCGTCGTCGACTCCAGAGCGGCTTACTCAAGTTTGGTCAATCAAGAATCCAGCGGTGTGATTGTAACCGGTTCGCCGGCGCATGTGCGGCAGAACGCCGAATGGATGAAGTGGACCATGGACGCGCTGATCGAGCTCGATCAGAGGGGAAGGCCCATCTTGGGGATTTGCTTTGGTCATCAACTGCTTGGTCAGGCACTAGGGGGGCAAGTCGATTTCAACCCACAGGGTAGGGAGATCGGCACATACCCGCTCACCTTTCACGCGGACGACCCCTTGCTAGGCGGACCTGGGTCATCGCCGCTCGTGGCCATGACGCATTTGGACTCAGTCGTCGTGCGGCCGGCTAGGGCGCAGCTGGTGGCGTCGACCGCGCTCGACCCGCACGCGGCGTTGCGCTTCTCGGCCACGACCTGGGGCGTACAGTTTCACCCGGAGATGGATGTCGAGATCATTGGACACTATCTGAGCGACCGTCAGCGGGACATCGAGGCCGAGGGGATCGACGTCGAGCGGGTCCGGGCCAGCCTGAGGGAGAGTCCCTACGGGGCGTCGCTCCTCGGGCGCTTTGCCCAGTTTTGTCATGCGGGTAAAAGGTTTCTTGGATAGTCCTGGTCGGCCGGGGCGCCCTCAGCTAAAGCGGGCGCGCTATGGGTTTTTCATGTGGAGTTGTCGGCCTACCCAACGTGGGCAAAAGTACACTGTTTAACGCGCTTTCGTCGGCCAAGGCCGAGGCCCAAAATTTTCCGTTTTGCACCATCGAGCCCAACGTGGGCATCGTCTCGGTGCCCGACGAGCGGCTGACCAGGCTCGCGGCGCTGTACGAAACGGATAGCATCGTACCCACGACCATCCGCTTCGTTGATATCGCAGGATTGGTGCGCGGGGCCTCAAAAGGTGAGGGGCTCGGGAATCAATTTCTCTCACACATCCGTGAAGTCGATGCGATCGCGCATGTGGTGCGCTGTTTTGAGGACGAAAACGTGACCCACGTCGATGGCCGTATCGACCCAGTGGGGGACATCGAGACCATCCACACGGAGCTCGCTCTCAAAGACGCTGACACGGTCAGCAAGCGCTTGGATCGGGCGCGCAAGCAGAGCAAGGGCGGCGACCCCAAGGAGCGCGCGGCCATAGCGATTTGTGAACGTTTGGCGGCTCACCTTGATCAGGGCAAGCCAGCGCGCAGTTGCAGCTTTGAAAACGACACGGAGCGAGAGGTCGTGGCCGAGCTGCAGTTGCTCACGTCCAAGCCGACGTTTTACGTGGCGAATGTGGATGAAGCGCACGTAGGAAGCGTCGATCAAAACCCGCACTACCAAGCCCTGTTGACCTACGCCAAGGCAGAGGGCGCGCGTGTGGTGCCCATCTGTGCGGCGCTCGAGGCGCAAATTGCCGAACTTGATCCCGAGGATCGGCCCGAGTTTTTGCAGAGCGCAGGGCTCGCTGAGCCTGGGCTCAATGCCGTCATTCAGACCGGATACGAGCTCTTGGGGTTGCTCACGTTCCTCACCGCCGGAAAGAAGGAGTGTCGCGCCTGGACAGTGCGCAAGGGTGCTTCCGCCCCGCAAGCGGCTGGCGCCATTCACACCGATTTTGAACGAGGGTTCATCAAAGCCGAGGTCATTTGGTGGGAAGACCTGCTCACACTTGGCAGCGAAGCCAAATGCAAAGAGGCAGGTAAAATGGGCATCGAAGGGAAGGACTACATCGTTCGGGACGGTGACGTGATCCACTTCCGTTTCAATGTCTGACGCCCCCAACCGTGTGCGGTGGCTCACTCAGGAAATCTGAGGGCCACCGACGACCGCTGGTGGTCTCTCACTGAGCGCTGACGGGCGGGGTGGCCGCTGGCTTCTCGTCGCCGCCGCTGCGGACGAGCAGAACGGCCACCGTCACGGCGGCGAGCACCACGAGCGCGATCAACAGAAAGAGAGGTCCTGTCGAGGAGCTGCGCGCCGGGACACCGGCCAGCACTGGAGGGTCTTCCTCCTCGTCCCCGATGGGCAGTGGCCGCATGGGGGCTGGGTTCGGGGTGAGGTCTTCTTGACGGATGGGGCTCGTGCCCAGCATCGTGCCTCCGAGCGGATTGACTTCCGCTGCGGCACTGCCCAAAAGCGGGGTGGGGTCCCCCGGCGGATCATCCGTTTGGCCTGCCAGGTAGCGCGCTTTGACGGCGGCAATTTCGGCTTGCACGTCGGGTGGTGCCACACCGATCATCGTCCCTTTGAGCTTGGAGGGCGGACCCTTCGCTAAAGCTGGTTCTGGCTCTGTTTCGACCTGCGGGGGCGGCGCGAGGGGGGGCTGCGCGAGACCCACTGGTTCTGACGCTTGGCGGGGCGCATGGGGGGCTGCGGACCGCGCCTTGGCGGCGGCAATTTCGGCTTGCACGTCGGGTGGTGCCACGCCGATCATCGTTCCCTTGAGTTTGGGCACCGGCTCCACCGGTGCGGTCGGACTGGGGTACGCCTCACTGGGCGGGGCAACGCCCACCATCGTGCCCTTCATCAGCTTGGCAGCCTTGGCTTGCGCGGGGCTCACAGCTGGAGCTGCGGCAGCTGACGCTGCGGGGCGCACTGGATCACCTTTGGCCAGTTGACCAAGGTCAGGGGGTGCGACGCCCACCATCGTTCCTTTGAGCGCCGAGGCAGGAGGCACGCGACCGGGCGTGGCTGCAGGCGAGGCAGGCGCGCGCGCCGGGGTGGCGGGAGTGCGTCCGAGGCCCTCCGCGCCGGGCTGCATCATCACCGTGCCTTTGAACTTTGCCGGAGCGGCTTGAGCCTTGAGATCAAACCCGCACTGTCCGCAGCGGCTCACGGCATCTTCATTCTTGGTCCCGCAATTGGGGCAAAACACTCAGTAATCCTCCCGACCCGTTGCGGGCCGAGGGCAGAGTACACACTGGCCCTGGAGGGAGACAACAGTCAGGTGAAAGATTTCTCGGTCCCGTGGCCCACGGTTGCCGTCCCCCCTCGGGAGTTGCGCGCGGGACGAAAAAACATCGCGGGTCTTCAGGGCGGCTGGGCCAGCCGTGGGGGCAGTTGTCCAGCGTCGTGCGGTGTTGCAAGGTGGTTGACCGTAACAACGTGAAATTCCTTCTGATTACGAATTTCATTCCCGGACGTGCAATACCCCTGAACTCTTGACACCCCGAGCAGCGCATCACTACGGTCCGCCTCGCCCGTGGCTTTGCCAGGCACTTTCGCCTGAAGGCCCGCGGCCTGGATAGAACGATGGCATTCGCTCTGAGCGCGGAACAAGAAAAAAAGCTCGAAGACATCCTCTCTCGTTATCCCAACAAGATGGCTGCATGTATCCCCATGCTCCACCTGTGCCAGGAGGCCAACGAAAATTGGGTCAGCGAGGAAGTGATTCAATTCGTAGCGCAGCGGCTTGAACTGAGTTCAGCTCATGTTCAAGGGGTCGCAACTTTCTATCACCTTTTCAATCGTGAGAAACCCGGCCGACATCAGGTGTGGGTCTGTCATACGCTCTCCTGCGCGTTGCGTGGCGGAGAGAGTCTCGTTCACCACTGTGAAAAGCGTCTGGGGGTGCACGTGGGCGGCACGACGAAAGACGGCAAAATCACCTTACGCACGGCCGAGTGTCTGGCGGCATGTGGCAGCGGGCCCATGATGCAGGTCGACAAAGAGTATCACGAAAACCTCACTCCAGAGAGCGTGGACCGCATTCTCGATCAATTGATGGCGGATTAATTCCGCGTCAGTGCCCAGGCCGCTCGGACGCCCCTTCACGCTGGGGTAGGGGACGGTACAAACCTGGAAGCATCAGACTTCACTCCTCAG
>Ga0315910_10000482_pt1 | contig 39676 bp, 29 predicted proteins | sample EdamamesoilMG_FD_204470 | JGI IMG/M metagenome (GOLD analysis project Ga0315910, IMG submission 204470) | Garden soil microbial communities collected in Santa Monica, California, United States - Edamame soil | ecosystem: Environmental > Terrestrial > Soil > Garden | place: USA: California...
AGAAGACCGCGATCAACTTTGGAGGGATGGTGAAGCTGGCCTTCGTGCACCGCTATCTTCGCCTCTGTGCCTCCTGACGGGAAACGGGACAGAGCCTAGTTTGAACGTCGTGATTGGCGCCAATGGTTCGGGGAAGACGAACTTCATTCGCTTCTTCGATCTGCTTGGCCACATGATGGACCCGAGCAAGGGGCTGCAGAACTATGTCAGTCAGAACGGCGGCGCCGATACGTTCCTTTTCCGGAGCATGAAGATCACCCAGGAATTCAGCGCGCATCTGAAGTTCGGTCTCAACGCATACAAGTTCACGCTTCGAGCAGCGGCCGATCGTTCTCTGTACTTTGCCCAAGAGTCAGCGCCCTTCGATGGCCCGATTTACGGTGCTGTCGTCAATGACCAGGGCAGCGGTCATCGGGAGAGTGCTTTGGCGACCAGAAGTTCGGCCGGAACAACGCGCGCCGAACGATGGGTTGTCGACGCGGTTCGGTCGTGGCGGGTGCACCATTTTCACGACACCTCACCGTCCGCCAAAGTGATGGGGCGGAGCAATATCGTCGACAACGACGCCCTCCACAGTGATGCTGGGAACCTGGCTGCGTTCTTGATGAGAATGACGGAGTCGGCACCAGACCACTTCTTCCGAATCGAGGAGACCGTCCGTCAGGTTGCGCCTTTCTTCGGGGCCTTCGTACTCCGGGAGGTTGGGTCTGGGCAAACGCAGCTGCTCTGGAAAGACCGCTACTCCGATGCGGTCTACTATCCATTTCAGCTCTCCGACGGTACGATGCGGTACATCTGCTTGGCGACGCTGTTGCTGCAGCCGGACCCCCCCTCGACCATCGTGATCGACGAGCCCGAGCTGGGATTGCACCCTTTCGCGATCAAACTCCTCGGATCGATGCTGCACGACGCGGCCCAACGTACCCAACTCATCGTCTCCACGCAGTCCTCGCACCTCCTGGACGAGGTCGAGGCCGAGCACGTGCTCGTCGCGAACGACTGCAAAGGCGAGACGGTGCTGGAGCGACTCGACCCGGTGAGACTGAAGGGGTGGCTCGAGGAGTACACGCTCGGCGAGTTGTGGGAGAAGAACACGCTCGGAGGCCACCCTTGAACACGTGGAAGTCGGCGCGGTCGCGGCGGCGGCCATCGGTCTCCCGAAGCTTCGCGAAAAATGCCCACATTTCGACCAGTGGATTGCCAAACTCGAAGCGCTCGGGCGGAAGGTCGGATGAATTGACCCCGGGACGGACGACGCCGGGTTCTCGTGTCGGACACGTGTTCGCGCCCGTCGGTGGACGCGTCGGGCGCAGACGTCGGGAACGTCTTCAGCTCGCTCTCCCTTCTTTGGGCGAGGGTCGTGCGACCGTGGGGCTGCTACATTGCGTGTGATGTCCGGGAAGACTTCGTGGTCTGCATGGGTCTCGTTCGCTGGTCTCGTCATGAGCGGAGTCGGTTGCGAGGCGGTGCCCACGAAGACGGAGATCTGCGGTCAGTGCAATGGGACGCTCCGGGCCGCCTGCGAACAAAACTACGACGCCTGTGCGCGCACGGATGGTTGCAACCTGGAGGACCTCATCGTCGAGTGCGACTGGCCGCAGTGACGTCCGCCGCGTAGGGCCGCCGCCGGCCGCGAGATCGTTCGGCTCCGGACCAACGGAGCTTGCGCCCGTGGCCCACAATCCGCGCGTCGGCTCCACGGTGGGTCCGTAATGGTGAAAGGGGTTCACCCGCCCGGCGAACGGGTCGATGACGGTTGCGTCCGTGGAGTTCGTTCGCGAAGACAACGCACATCGCGTCGCCCAGCTCAGCCCGGCGCTCGGTCAGATCGTAGGGCTCGATTTGGACCCGCTTGCCCTCATTGGTTCGGATCTCTCTTCGCTCATCGAAGAGCTATGCACGGCGTGCGCCGACCCCGCGGAGGCGCGAGCGCAGCTCGAGGCGCTCGGGGGGTCGCCCACGGTCCAGCGCGGCGTGGTGCTGCAGCGCGCCGATCGCCGACGTCTGGTCGTCGACCTCCTTCCCACCTTCGAGGAAGGGCACAGGACCGGGAGCTTCTGGCTCTTCCGCGAGTCCATGGACGAGGACGCCGAAATCCTGCGGGCGATCGTCAACCTCCACGAGAGCTTCTCGCACCACGGCGAGGCCGAGCTCTCCGTGCACTTTGGTGCCGTCGTCCGGGCGTTTCAGCGGGCGGTCCAGGGCGACGGCGGGTTCATTGGCGAGATCGTCCACAATCACGGCGAGCCCGCCCTGCGCACTTGGGCGGTGGTGGGCGGCACGACGCTCGATGAAGTCCGTGGTTGTCGCCTGACCGGGTCGCGACCCGGGAGCCTCGCCAGTCTCTGCGGAGAGGTGCTCGCCGGCGAGCCCGTCCTCCGCGAGGCGGTACCCGAGCTCGGTCTGCCGCCGTTCGTCGGGATCCCGCTGAGCGGTCGCGCGGGCGTCCTTGGCGTGCTCGGCATCATCCATGGGCGAAGCCTGGATGTCGCCAAGGTTCGCGCAGCGGCGGCGGGGCTCGGGCACTTCTTGGAGAGCCTTGGCCGCGATCGCGGCCGGCGTAAGGTCGAGCTCGAGGCCAGAGAGCGGATCGAAAGGCTGGAGCGGCTTGCGCATGCGCGCGCGGAGTTTCTCTCCGTCATGAGTCACGAGATCCGCACCCCGCTCAATGCGATCGTCGGGGTCGGACACCTCTTGGCCAACGAACATCCCGCGGAGCATCAGCGCGACAACCTGGATGCGCTGCAGTTCTCGGCCGGGAATCTCCTGCAGCTCGTCGATGACGTCCTCGACTTCGCTAGGCTCGAAGGTGGGAAGTTTCGCGCCGATACCGACCGCGTGGATCTTCAAGAGCTGCTTTCGGGCGTGGTCCAGTCGCATCGGACGTTGGCCAAGGATCAGGGCATCGAGCTCGTGCTTCATTTCGACGGGTTCCCGCGCGAAGTGATGACGGATCGCGCGCGTCTCCTGCAGATCCTCAGCAACCTCACCAACAACGCGATCAAGTTCACCTCACGGGGCAGCGTCATGCTCGAGGTCCATCTGGTGGAAGAACGCATCATGTTCTCCGTGGAGGACACCGGGATCGGTATCGCCGAGGACAGGGCACGCTTGCTCGGGGAGGGGTTCGATCCCTGCGCCGTGAGCGAGAAGCGCTTTGCGGGGACGGGGCTAGGGCTCGCGATCTGCCGCCGGCTCATCGAGCAGTTGGGCGGAGAGCTCAAGGTCCACAGCCGCGTCGGAGAAGGGAGCCGGTTTTGGTTCTCGATTCCCGCAGCGATTCCACTCGAGGCCGAGGAACCACTGGCGAGCGTGCGGCGCGAGTCGTTGGAAGGATCTCGAGTGCTGCTCATCGACGATGTTCCGCTGAATCTGCGGATCGGTGCACGGCTCGTCGAGTCCTTCGGGGCAAAGGTGGATGTGGCGAGCTCCGGGTTCGAGGCGCTCTCGGCTCTTTCGCGGTTCGATTACACGGTGGTGTTGCTCGACCTCCACATGCCCGAGATGGACGGGTTCGAGACGTTCACGCACATTCGCGCGCGGAACCATCAGACGCCGGTCTACGCGCTTTCGGCGGACGTCTGCGCGGATACGCGGTCACGCGTCGAGGCCTTTGGGATGGAAGGCCTGCTGCCCAAGCCGCTTGCGCCTGCGACACTGCGGCAGGTGATCGCTCGCCACGCTGCGTGAGGCTATCATCGCGGTGCATGTCACCGCGTCTCGCCTCCGGTTCGTTCGTCGTCCTGGCAGGACTACTGTCCTGCGACTCGGACCCCGTGACCGTGCGTGCGACAGAAGGCGCCCTCCGCATTGCCGACGTCCATGCGGGGCGCTTCGTCCCCGGAGAAGACGTCCAGCTGGCTGAGGTGATCGTCTCGTCGCCGTCCCTCCACGACCCGACGCGCACGGGGTTGCTCGTGACCGTGCAAGACGACTTGGTTCCGTTCTCCGCGCTCGAGATGCGCTTGCCGGCAGGGACCGTCGTGCCGCCCGTGGGGACCCTCGTGAGTGTCTTGGGGCGGGTGCAGGTGCGGTTTGGTGTGACCGAGCTCGAGGTGAATGACGCTGCGCAGCTCGTGGTGCTTGGCGGGACTGCCGAGTTGCCGGCGACCCCGGTAGACTTGGCCGCTGATGTTTTGGGCGATGGGTGGATCTCGATGTTGGTCGCCGTGCGAGACATCGGGATCGTGGATCGCGGGCTAGGGCGCAGAGACCCGGTGCTCGGGAATGGATGGCTACTCGGTGGGTCGTATGTCGAGGTGCCGACTCCGGAGGCAGGCAGTCGGTTCGCGACGTTGCAGGGGATCTTGCGGTGGGAGGATGGGGCGCTGCGGCTATGTCCCCGGGATCCGTCGGACTGGGACGTTGCGCCGGTGCTCGAAGAGGGTCGGTGAGAGCGCTTGGCCGCTTCGCGCGTTCGTGGCCATGTAGGCTCGTCGTGGTCGTGAAGCCCCATTCGAGCAGCGCCGTCGTGGCCGTATGTCGTACCGCGCGCTGCGGCAAGGATTTGCTAGAATCGCGCCATGAGAGTTGCCGTACGGGTGGTCTTTGGGGTGACCTTGCTGAACGTCGGATGCTTCGAGGATCCGGGTTCGGTCAACTCGACCCAGGGTTCGGACACCACAGCCGACACGACGGGCTCGGCCTCGGGTGGCACCACGACCAGCGGAGCGACCTCGGACGCGAGTCTGTCGAGCAGCACCGGTGGCTCCACTTCGGGGACGTCGAGCACGACCGGTGCCGAGGTCACGAGCGGATCCACGTCCGCGACGGCCGGGGCGACGTCAGAGGAGGACGGCAGCACGACGGCGGGTCCCGGTTCTGAAAGTCAAACCGCGGCCGACAGTGGATCGACGAGCTCCGACGGTGAGGACTCGCTCACGGAAGGACCGGATCCAGGCGACTCGAGCGAGTCGGGGCCATCGGTCCACGATTTCTTCGATGATTTCGAGCGCAGCAATAGCGATGTCCTAGGTTTCGGTTGGGTGGAAAAAGATCCACTCGTGTTCCGTCTGATCGATGGTGAGGTTGGAGGGCAGCTGACCGACACTTATCGGCCGTACTACGAGCAGATCGCCGTCCAGCCGCTCGCGGTTGCCGATATCGAGCTGCAGGTGGAGTTCCGAATCACTGCGCCCGATGGGAGCAATCGTCCGTCCTTGGTCGCGCGGATGTCCCCTGAGAGCAGCAACTTCTCGTCCTTCCTGACGGGCTATCTCTTCGAACCGCAACCGGAGGAGGGCCAGCTTTGCGTGATGCGTTTCAACAGCCTCGTCACCATCGGCGGGGGTCCCACGTGCCGGACCTTCTGCGACGCCGCCGGAACCGATGCGTGCCTGGCTGTGGGCACGCACTATCGCCTCACCTTCCGCGTCGAGGGTGAGAATCCGGTTGAGCTCTACGGAAGCTTGGAAGCACTGTCGGAGAACGTTTGGCAACCGCTCGGTCAAGTCTCGTGGACCGATAGCGCGCCCACGCGCCTGGCGGGACCAGGAACCTGGGGGTTTGGAGCCGGAGAGTCGGGTGCGCAGGTCGGGAACTATCGATACGACAATTTCCATGCCCGTTTCTTGGGCGAGTGAAGGTCCTCGGCTCGTTCGAGGGGCTCGAAGGTATCGGACGCCCTCGGACTCGTCCGGACCTCACGCGTCCTGTTTCTCGAGATGGGGAAAGTAGAGCGGGAGGTCGATCGCGGCGAAGGCGGGCATCGCCTGGCAGATCGCTTCGTGCTGGATCAGGGCGGCGGGGGCCACCTTCTCGAAGAGCTGCGGTACCGCCTGCCGCACGAAGCGAACGGCCACGGCAACGGCGATATCGGGATGACCAAGGGCATCTCCCAACCACCATCGTGTGGTCGCGGCCGCCCGTTCCTGCTCGAGCAGCCGCAGCGTGTCTTCCACCTGGGCGGAGCAGCGGGCGTTCCACCGTTCACTGCCGGTACCTTCTTCTCGGGCGACGCGCTCGTACACCAACGAGACGGCCTTGTCGCACAGACCACCGGCCAGTGACGCGATCCGAAGGCCGGCGCGTCGTTGGGGTCCACGGCGCGGCAGCAGGACTTGTGCGTCGGTGGCCTCGTCGTCGAGCGCATCGACGATCGCCGCGCTTTCCACCAAGGCTTCACCGTCTGGGAGCACGAGGACGGGGACGCGACGCAGAGGGTTGTACGCAGCGATCGACTCCGCGTCGCGGAACACCGACCAGTTGCGTCGTTCGAACGGCCGACCGTAGATCGTCATGGTGATGGCGACCCGCCGGACGAAGGGCGAGTCGTATTGCCCGATGAGAATGGGTAGCGTCATGGAACTCACTTCACCTGGAGCGTCCGGACGGCGTGATCGATCACAGGCGGCAACGCTGCGGCGTTGGTCTCGGGTGTCCGGGCTCCGAGCAGCACGACCTTGCCCTGCGAGAAGACCAGGAAGTCACGCGTGACGAACTTCGTGCCGTTGTCGAAGCTGCCCTCGACGCGCGCGGCCACGGCCCCGCTCACGGTTCCTTTGGTCCGGGCTTTCTCGGCGTACTTCGGGGCGTCGCGCTTTTGGACCTGGTCGTACGAGGTGAGGTAGTCGTCGATGAGGTCGGGCGTGATGCCGTCCTGGCTCTGCACCATGATCACCGTACCGTCGGAGCCCTCGACTTGATTGTCGGTGACCGTCCAGCCCTCCGCCGCGGGGATCTCGAACGAGCCGAACGGCTGCTCGATGCGCTTCCAGGTCGCACCTGCGGGGTCTGCCGCATCGGCGAGCTCCTTCTCGGCGGCTTTGGGGGCGCTGGCGGGGGAGTCGCTGGCCGGTGCGGCGTCACTGGGCTGCGCCTTGGTGTCTGGCTTGTCGCACGCGGTGGCATGGAGAAGCGACGCGGCAGCGAATCGAAGGACCCACGAGGTCTTGCTCATCGCGCGATGGTACTACGCTCTTCGTCAGCGAGGAGGCTCGAAGAATCCCCAGATCTCGTCCGCGATGTCGATGTCCTGATTGCGAAACCCCCAACGCTCGAGGACCTCGGCGGGATCGCGGTGTTGGGGGACCGGCCAGAAGTGTCCAGCGCGATCGAAGACGAGCACACGGAGCGATGCGTCGGAAGTCTCCGAAGCGTAGTCGAACTGCATACCGCGTGAATCTCGGGTGGCCAAAGGCACGGCGCCAGCGCCCTCGTAGGCTTGTCCTTCGACGACGAGATCGGGCAGCGCCGTCATGGTGGGTGTGTTCGCGAGGTTCAGGGCAGAGGCCCACTGAGCGGGCAAAGCGGCCAGGGTTTCGTGGTAGCCGGGAGGAAGCCCGGGATCGCCCGCGGTGTAGGCCAAGAGCACCCGCCGAAACGACGAGGTCTCCGGATTCGGTGGCGGCGCGCCGAGGTAGGGCATGATCGCGGCGACGCCGGTGTAGCGGTTCGGAGCACGCAGGGCCGCGTGATAGGCCATACCCCCGCCATTGGACAGACCGGCGAGGTAGATCTGGTTTTCGCCGCGGATGATCGACCGTGCGACCAGGTCGTCGACGACGAGCCGGAGATAAGCGTCATCGTCTACCTCGTTTGCCGCGGTGGGTTCGCTGACCCAGACGCCGCCGTTCGGTATCGACGTGGTCGCTTCGGGACTGGGGGCCGCGTTCCCGTACACGACGACGAATCCATCGCGATCGGCGAGCGCCTGGAAGCGCCCCTGTGTCATGAAGTCGAGCATCGACTCTGCGTCCGCGCCGGTTCCGTGCAGGACGATGAGCACCGGGGCATCCGTGTCCGCGGTCAACGAATCGGGTACATAGACCAGATAGCGGCGGACCAGGGCGCCGCAGGAGCGGGTCGGCTGCTCGAACGTGTAGAGTTGCACGTCAGTCTCGGGGTCGATCGAGGTGACCTCGGGTGTCGGCTGTACGCCCTCTGGGACGCTTTCGAGCGGGCAGACGACGCTGCAACGGGTGGTTTCGTCACCCGTGGCCTCGATGAGTGCGACGTCGTCGATCCAGAGGTCGAACGGCGTGGTGCTCCCGAACGGGGTCGAGAAATCGAGGGTCACCAATGCGCTCGGATCGACCGGTGGCTTGGCACCGCCCCAACCTGCCGGGACGAGGTCGCAGAACGGAAGGCTGTACTCTACCCATTCGGGACCGAGCGGGAGCGTGGCGCCGTGTCGATCGAAGCAATTGTCGCCACTCGAACAGCGGCCACCGATCGACGCCGGAATTGTGTCGGGGTTTTGCACGGCGACCCGCAGCGGCACATTGCCGCGGGCGCGGAGTCGGATGCCGGTATATCGCGATGCGTCGTAGGCACAAGCGACCGCTCCACCCGGGTTCGCCAGTACGGCGCCGACGGTGTGAAAACCGGTGCCCGTCAGGTGCATGACCGAGTTTCCGGCGGTTCTCACCACCTGCGCGACGACGGCGGCCGGTGGTGGCTCGCCGATGGCGTACCATTCCCCGCGACGTCCATCGGCTTCGACGATACGTACGTCCCCGTCCTCGAAGTCGTCGATGAGACCCGACGACCCGGTCGGCGGGGCATCGCTGCACGTTTGAACGGACAGCACGTCGTCGTTGCGATCGGGGACCATGCACTCTGGCTGCGCGCACTCGCCGTCCTCGGAGTGATCCGTGGTCGTGTCGACGGTACCGGTCGTGTCGACGGTGCTGGTCGTGTCGACGGTGCCGGTCGTCGACCCTGCCGCGCTCGAGCCCTCACCGGGCGCTTCGCCGTTCTCGGGCGAGCAACCGAGCAGAGCCAGCAAGCCTAGCCCCGCGATGTTTCTCTTCGGATCCATGTCGAGCCTACCCTCTTCGGGTCTTCGAGTGCCCGCACGCTCGCTTCGCGGCTCACTCGTCTTGCGCCGAGGTCCAGGTCGCCAGAACTCGTCGCCCGATTTTCGTCGCGGGATCAGAACCTCGAACTACACGGGACCCGGCGGCAGACGTATGGCGTCACGATGCTCTCTGCGACCTCGAAGATTGCCGCGTGCCCCTCGTCGTTGAGGTGAATCCCGTCACCGGATCCCAGGTCGGAATCGATCCCGAGGGAATCGTTTGCGAGCCGACCGAAGACGTCGATGAAGCATGGCGAATACTCGGTCCCAGCATCCGGGATCGCGCAGGGCTCGAAGGTCTCCGCCATCGCAAGTCCCCAATCATACAGCGCCGCCCGTTCTTCATCGCCGAGATCCTTGGGCGTCGTGCCGACGAAGAACGCGGGGATTCCTGCCGCTTCGGCCGCGGTTCGGATCTCGCTCAATCGCTCGATGTACGCCTCTTCATCCACGCCATTCATGAGATCGTTGCTGCCCGCGAGGGCCACCAAGAGGAGATCGGGCTCGGTGTCGATTGCGTCGTCGACGTTCCCCGCTTGTCCGGAACCGGGGAGCAGATCGGACGTCGTGTAGCCACCGATCGCCAGATTCTCCCCCTCGAAGTCCACCGTCACACGCTCGTCCAGCGCCGAGAAGAGGAGCGAGACCCAACCTTGGCCCGAGCTCGCGCCGGCACCTTCGGCCGTGGACGATCCGATCACTGCGATGGTGAACGACTCGAGTGGTGGATACGTGAGCTCGCCGCTCTCCGTGTCTGTCTCGGGGCTCGTCTCGTCCGATTCGGAGGATTCGCTTTCGGTCGCCCCCGAGGACGACCCCGTGCCCACCTCGCTCGTGGACGTGGACGTGGACTCGGTCTCGCCGCTCGTGCCCGGTGGGCTGGTGCTCGTTCCGGCACCCGAGCTCTCCGTCGTGGCGCTTCCGGAGCCCGTCGTGCCCTCGCTCGAGGCCTCCGAAGTTCCCGTGCTGGAGTCTTCGGTCGACGTGGCGTCGCTGGAACTGCCTTCGTCTGCTGAAGTCATCGGTGCATCGACACCGCAGCCGAAGACGAGAAATGGAGCGAGACGATGGATGACACCCGAGCGCATGCGACATCGTATCGGAAAGCACTTGCGGTCTGCGACGACGACGACATCGAAAGGTGGGGGCCGCAGGATGCTCCCGAGAACATGGGGTGCGACTCGTGAGAACATGAGGTCTAATCGCAATCAATTGTTCTCACTCTGCCACCCGTCGATGTCGAAGGTCCCCGCGGATGTGCAGTGCACGCGAACGCCCGCGGTGGCCAAGGCGGCGCTCGTTTACGAGCCATCCCGGGGAAGGCGCCCAGAGGGTACAGCCACCGGCCGTGGATGAGCCGTTCTTGTAATTTCAGCGACCAAATGGACGCCGGTTTCGGATCCGGATCGCTGGAGCTCCGCCCAAGCGGCGTTCCGAACACGACCCCGGGGTAGTAAGCTCGGGTCTTGGGGAGTCGGTCCCTCGATCGCTCGCGCAGTGTCCGGCTCCCACAAAAGGAATGACGAAGATGCGAATCTATCGATCTGTCTTAACTTTGACCCCAGCTCTCCTCGCCGCTTGTTTCAGTGCGACGAATGGCGGCGACGGAACCGTCGGCAACTCGGACGATTCCACGGGTGAGGACTCGGACGAGGAGGAGTCAGGTTCAGAAGTGACTGGCGGTGCTTCGGGCAGCAGCAGCGAGGCCGAGTCGGAGGGGGACGCGTCGGAGAGCACGACCGAGGCGTCCGAGGGCACGACGCAGGACGAGACGTCCGGGACGAGCACCACGACCAGCGCGGAGCAGACGAGCGCAGGGTCCGAAGAAGGTGACACCGAACCGAGCGATGAGACGGGTCCCACCGAGACCGAGGGCGAAACGGCGGGTCCGATGACTTGCCCGTACACCGCCCCCGAGGACCCCTCGACGTTCCCTGAGGGCTGGAGCCGCAGCGACATCACCGTGTTCAACGAGAACGGCGGATGGACCTGGTACAACGACGAGCGGGTGGTCGTGGATGTCGAGGCGGGCAAGATCGTGATCAGCTCCGCGGCGTCGAGCGCAAACAGTGAAGGCTCCAACACCAGCATCGATGCCGTGATCCATGACATCGCGACGGGCGCGAATGACAAGATGTCGCTCGGCTCCTTGAGCTACTCCGATGACCACAACAACGGGGGCATCGTGATCAAGGCTCCGGGAGAATACTTTGTCGCCTGGGCGCACCACAATGTGGACTGCAATACCTATTGGCGCAACTACGGAAGCGGTTCGTGGGGGCAGCAGGTCACGCACCGCTGGGGCGAGGGGTGCCCGTGGGGGACGCGTCCAGACAACATCACGTACAACAATCCGTGGAAGATGTCCGCGGAGGGGCGGTACTACAACTTCATCCGCTCGATCAACACGAGCCCGAACTTCCTCGTCTCCGAGGACGAAGGGCAGAACTGGACCTACGGTGGGCGCCTCACGGCGAGCCCGCAGCAGGGGTACAACGCCGGCTATTACAAGTACTGGGGGAACGGCGTCGATCGTATCGACTTCTTCGCCACCGAGGCGCACCCCCGTGACGCCAACACCAGCGTTTTCCACGGCTACGTGCAGGACGGGAAGTCGTACGACTCGTCCGGCCAAGAGATCGACGGCAACATCTTCGACGGGGATGCACCCCAGATCACCGAGTTCACCCGCGTGTTCGGTGCGGGCTCCATGATCCAGAACGTCGCGCTCAATCACCTGTGGAACCTCGACGTCGCCCGCTACGAGGATGGGACGATCGGCGTGCTCTGGCAGGGCCGCGAGGGCGGCGGCGGGAAAGACAACCCCAACCCCAACCACCGCCTCGTGTACTCCCGCTTCGACGGCACCGGATGGACCTCGACCTACCTCGTTCGCGCTGGGCGGACGCTCTATCGCGACCAGAGCGGTTGGTGGGAAGAGGACTACGTCGGCGGGGCCGCGCTCGACCCGGACAATCCACACGTCGTCTACGTCAGCACGCCCATCGACCCGCGGGACGATTCGACGACGAACAACAACCACGAGATCTGGAAGGGCGTGACCTGTGACGATGGCGCATCGTTCACGTGGACGCCCATCACCATGAACTCGCCCAACGAGAACTTGCGCCCTGTCGTGCCCAAGTGGGATGGGACCAACACCGCCGTGTTGTGGTTCCGCGGTCGCTACAACACCGCGCAGCGCTACGGCGCGCAAGTGGTCGGTATCATCACGACGCAAGAGTGAACGCATCGCCAAGCGGGAGAACGCCTCGACGCCCGTCGAGGCGTTCCTCCGGGCGGCGTTAGCGGTAGATCGATCCGACGATCTTCCGTCGCAGGTTCTCGATATCGCCGGTTTCTCGCACCCAGGCCGCTACGGCCACGTGACCCGACGGACTCACGGCAATGTCGAGGGTGGCCCCGTGGTACTCCTCGATCTCGTCCTCGAGCGGTGTGGGCACGGGATCCCAGCCGCTGCCCGCGACGTAGCGGCTCGTGTAGACCGAGCCCACTGCAGCGTAGTTTTGGATCCAGAGTGCAAAGGCATTGCCCTCGTCGTCCAATGCGATGCGCGGCGAGCTCACGGAGTCCTCTTGTGGGGCGACCATCGCCGCCGGTTGCCATGCGCCACTTTCGAAGCGGCGCCCCCAGATCCCACAGGGGGAGCATTGGCGCCACACCAACATCGCCTCGCCCGTCCGCGAGACGGCGAGGTCTGCCGAGGTTGCCCCTGCGTTGGTGTTGACCGCAGTCGCGCCCGACCACGCTCCGTCGTAGCGATTGACGACGACGCTGGCTTGCTGGCCATAGCGGTCGCTCTGTTCGAACGCGACCAGGGCCGTGCCCTCCGCGTCGACGCCGATCATCGGTCGGAGCGAACGGAACTCGTCGGTCTGTTCCAGCGGGACCGGTGCGCTCAAGATCGACATCCCGCTCTCCGCGTCGATGGTATAGACGGCTCCGAGGACATCGAGCGCGGTGTTCGACTCGACCCACGCCGTGACCACGCGGATCGCGGGGCCCACTTCGCCAATGCCCACGGCGACGCTGTCGGCCGCGGTGCTGTCCCCGAGTCGCTCGGCCTCGTGCCAACCTTCTCCTCGCTGCCAGACGCGGAGCCACGCCGTGTTGATCTCCGGCGACTCGCCCCAGTTGCGCGCGTAGTACCCGACGACGATATGCCCCGCAGGGCTCATCGCAAGCCCCGTCAGGTAGGTCGTCGTTCCGGTGCCTGCGGGTTCGGCCACCGTTTCCACGACGCCCCATCCCTGGTCCACGACATATCGGCGGAGTGCGAGTCCGCCGTTGGACAACGCGGAATACCAGGCAACTGCAGCATTGCCTTCCGCGTCCGCGACCATGAGCGGGTTGACGCCCTGCGAATCCGACTCACTGACTTCGACCAGATCGTCCCAAGCATCCGCGCCCGCGTCGTAGCGGCGCACCCACACCCCGTTGTCGTAGAAGGCCACGAACGCATCGCCGTTTGGCGCCACTGCGACCTTGGGATTGTAGTTTCCGACCTCGTTGGTGAGATCGTCGTGGCCGATGCGTAGCAGTGGCCGCCAAGCGGGGTCGGTCATGGGGTCGCCGGTCGAAGAGGCGTCTTCCGTGGCGTCCGAAGTCGGCGAGGAGTCGGCTTCACCAGACGGATCTTCACCGGCATCGACGGCGCTCGTCGAGGAGGTAGCGGGGGGGAGGCCGGTGCTCTCGCCCTCTTCCGCCATCGAGGTCGTCGCTTCCCCGGCCTCGGTGGTGGAAGTGTTGGACACGGTCGTCGACATGGATGTCGACGTGCTCATCGTGCTGGAGCTCGTCGACGTGTCCCCGAAGGTCCCCGAGGTCGCGTCGTCCTTCGACGTGGTGCCCGTGTCCCCCGTCGTGGAGCCCAGGCCGTCCTCGGCCACCGTCGTCGCGGGATCGAAACATCCGGGCAGCGCCAAACTGAGTGTCAAACCGTAGTTCAATGCTCGCACGTGGTCGTTTCTAGCAGATCTCAGGGCGCACGAGGTGGTGTCGCCAGGCCTCGATGCGCGCCCGTCTCGCCGGTCGCGGACCCGCGTAGGACCGCACTCGGAATGTCTCGGGACGGGTTCTTGCGCCAGACCGCATACCCCCTGGACCCCTGCGCGCTCGACTGCTAGCCACCGTGGACGCGCCATGTTTCCCGTCGACGGCAATATCCTCGTCCTCGGCATCTTGCTCCTGTTCGCCACGCTCTCGAGCCGCGTGAGCGCACGTTTCGGGGTCCCGCTCTTGGTCGTGTTCGTTCTCGTCGGGATGGCGGCGGGGTCCGAGGGGGTGGGTGGGATCGACTTCACGGACTACACGTTGGCTCACGCGATCGGAACGTTCGCGTTGATCGTGATCCTGTTCGATGGTGGCTTGCAGACGAGTTTGCGGTCGCTGCGACGCAACGCGGCCGCGGCGGGAACCCTGGCGACGGTAGGCGTCGTCCTCACCACCGTCGCGGTGGGAGTGATCTCCTCCTACCTGCTCGGCGTTCCGCTGATCTACGGATTGCTTTTCGGGAGCATCGTCGGCTCGACCGATGCCGCCGCCGTGTTCACCGCGCTCCGAAGCGGCGGTCTGCACCTGCGGCCCCGCCTGGCCGCGACGCTCGAGATCGAGAGCGGATCCAACGATCCGATGGCGGTGTTGCTCACGGTCGGTTGCCTCGAGTACATCCAGGGCAAGCTCGCCGGTCCCGGGCAGCTCACGGTGTTCCTGCTCCAGCAGGTCTCCGTGGGTCTTTTCGTTGGTTGGGCGATGGGACGCATCGCAGTGGCGCTGCTCCAGCGCGTACGGCTCTCGGCGGCCGGGCTCTACCCCATGATGACGCTCGGCGCGGCGTTGCTCTCGTTTGGAGTCGCTGCCATGGCGGGCGGCAGTGGCTTCCTTGCCGTGTACGTGACGGGCATCGTGATCGGCAATCGTCGCATCGTATTCCTGAGGGGCATTCGTCTGTTTCACGATGGCACGGCGTGGCTCGGGCAGATCGCGATGTTCGTGGTCCTTGGTCTCCTCAGCTTCCCGTCCCAGATCCACGAATCGTGGGACGTGGGGTTGTTGCTCGCCGTGATCTTGGTGTTCGTCGCCCGTCCGCTCGCGGTCTTCGCGTGCCTCCTGCCGTTCCGCTACGACTGGCGCGAGATCTTGTTCGCTTCGTGGGCGGGCCTCAAAGGCGCGGTGCCCATCGTGCTCGGGATCTATCCGCTGTTCTTCGGCATCGACGACGCCAATGCGCTTTTCCACCTCGTGTTCTTCGTGGTCCTCGTTTCGGTCGCCGTGCAGGGGTGGAGCCTCGGCGTGGTGGCGCGTGCGCTCGGTGTGACCGTCGACGCCCCGATCACACCGCCGGTCACCGTCGAGGTGACCTCGCTGCAACAGGTGGATGCGGACATCGTGTCGTATCTCGTCACGCCCGACGCGCGCGCGGCCAACCAGAGACTCGACAAGCTCGGTCTCACACCCGATATGGTCGTGGCGATGATCGTCCGAGAGGGGGAGCTCGTCGTCCCGCGGGGAGAGACCACGATCCTGCCTGGAGACCACGTGTTCGTCACGCTCAGGCCCAACGCGCGCTGGCTTTTGGACCACGTCTTCGCGCGCCAAGGGAGCGCGATCTCGGAGGCCTTGCCGGGTCGGATCTCGCTGGCCGAGCTCAAAGCGACCTACGGTCTCTCGTTGCCGGGAGACCCCGCGACCCTGCTCGGAACCTTCCTGAGGGGTCAGGTAGAAAACCGCGCCTTGGTCCGCGGCGATGAGATCAATCTCGGTCTCCTGCGTTTCGTCGTGCTCGACGTCGACGGCCGCGGAGACGCACGGGACGTACGGCTGGAGCTCGGGACCCTCGAGCGCTGATGCCTTTGTCGGGGTTCACGACAGAAAAAACGGGCGCCCGAAGGGGCGCCCGTCGACTTCGGGAGACAGGGGCTCAAATCGACACGCAGGAGATCTCGCCGCCGTCGAAGCTGATGAATGAGCAGTCTTCCTCAGGATCTTCGCAGGGAATGATGCATGAGCCCTGATGGCAGATCTCGCCATCCTCGCACTCTGAGTCGATGGCGCAGGAAATGCACGCACCCGAGGTTTCATCGCACATCGTACCCTCCGGACAGGATCCGCCTTCCTCATTGCAGGCCGGGGGCGGGGGAACCACACATTGCATGGCGTCGTCGACTTCCTGGCATTCGTAGATGCTCATCATGCAGACCGCCACCGGCTCGCCCTCTGAGTTCTCGAGTTGGACTTCCGACATCCCGACCGTCTCGCACGTGATGAACTCGGACGGAACGACGAGCGCGCACAGATCTTCTTCCCCGACGATCACACACGCGGTCGTACAGGCTTCAGAGCACGGATCCCAACCCGTCACGTTGCATTCGGCCGAAGTTTCGCACGGGACGGGAGCCGCGCGGCATTGCCCGCTGATGCACGAGAGTCCAAGATCGGCACCTTCCATGGTGCAATCTTCGGGGGCGGTGCAGGTATGACTGCAAAACGCAGCGTCTCCGCCGTTGCCTGTTTCGCCGCTCACTTCGGATTCGCTACCGGCCTCGGATTCGCTGCCGAGCTCCGTATCGCCTCGGGTCTCGTCTGCTCCAGTGGCACCGGTCTCCTCGCCTGAGCCAGTATCGTTACTACCTTCCGTTGCACCGCTCGTCACGGTCACGCCACTCGACTCGGTCGTGCCTACCGTCGTGCCCGCTTCGGTCGTTGCGCTCGTCGTCGCGCCTGTGGTGGTGCCGCTCGAGGTCTGTGACGTCGAACCAGAGGTGGACGTCGAGGTCCCGGTCTCTCCGGTCGACGCACCGGTGGCTGCGTCGGTGTCGGAGTCACTCTCGGAACCGTCCTCACCGCAAGCCGTGAGTTGCGCAACGAGAAGTGAGGGCAGTAGGAACGCGGAAAGTCGTTTCATGGGGTCGGTCCTCGCTTGTGCGCCGCTTCCGTGGGCGCACGCGGTCCGTGGGTTCCTAGCACGGTCACTTTGATGCCGCGCGTGTCCGCCGCAAACAAAGTCGGGTAGCAACGAAGCCGCGGTCGATCAGAGTCTCACCCGTTCTGCGCGGCCACGAGTCGCAATCCCGTGCCGCGATCGTGGTCAGCCGACCATCATCGTACTCGGATCGCGGGGGGTCGCGTTCGTGGTGCGACGAACGACGCGATCTCCCGTCTCTGGAGTGCCTACGCGACGCGTTCGGCTTCCGTGATCTCGCCACGCCAGTAGACGAAGCGTCCCGACGGAAGATCCCACCAAACCTCAGCGGTTTGTGGCAGACGCAAGCCGTCGAAGGTGGCGTAAGGGCCGAACGTTCCGCCCCAAGGCAGGAGCTTCATCGCTCGCCCCTCACCGAAAGGACGCGCCGGGGCGTAGCTCTGTACGATGTCGCCCGTTTCGTCGAACGTCAGCTCGACCTCCACGCCGCCCGACGGTGCCGTTGCGACCGCCACGCGGTCACGGTCGAGGACGCGCCACCGCAATGAACGGTTGGCTCGCATGGCGTACGGATTCCACGGCAGCTCAGCGAGGTATCGAAGGCGCTGCCCGAGGTCGATCCAAGGGCCCACGCTGTGGAGCACGCGGACGCGGTTCCAAAGGCGGCCCTCGAGGTGGCCGTGACCGCCTCTTAGGGCGTCTTGCGCAGTCATCCAGAGTCCCGGGGCGAGCTGTGCCCGGGCATCCCAAGTGAACTCGACCTCGGAGGTGGAGCCGACGTGCTCGGCGGTGAAGGCGACTGCCCTCCCTTTCGGGCGTAGCCACATGGTTCCGCGCTGAACCAGTCGCATCGATCGGGGCACGGAGCACCCGCTCGGGAGTACCCGCTCGAGGTAGCGCTCGATCCTTTCAGGCAGCTCGAGTGGACGTTCGCCGGTGCGGACCGATACAGCAGCCATCGTCTTCCTAGGCTCCCACCTCCTCCCAAGTTTCCCACCGCAAAGCTCGCGGTCGAACGTCCTGGCCCGTGCGAGTGTTGCACTCGACTCGTACCTTGCGAGCGAGGGCGAGACGTGGGCTGGCGACCCTCCAGCGAACCGTCGGCGCACATGGACACGTACGTGGCCGACCCACGATGTCGGCATGCTGTCACCCGGATGTTCCGCGCGCGTTGCAGCAAGTCTCCGCGCGTGGTTCGACGCGCGGAGCGTTCTCGCGTACCTTCGCGGCTGGAGGCCGACTTTGAAGGACGATTGGGACTTCTATCCTTGCCGAGTGGATGACGCTCCCGGCTCGATCTTTCTCAACCTGGCGCTGGCGCACCAGTTGGGGGTCCTCGAGGAGGACACACTCTACGCCGTTGCGATTCGGATGGCCGAGTGCGACGCGCACGGGATGGGTAGCGCGGACGAGGCCGAGGTGCTCCACCCCGTCGAGGATGCGCTCGTTTCAGCTCTGACGGCGCAGGGCCTGTGTTTCGTCGGCCGCCTCAGGAACCACGGCCTTTGGCAGGTCACATTCATGGGGCCCCCGGATCACGAACCGCACGTCGAGCGACTTGCCGGAGCACACCTCGATCCATTGCCGCGCTCGTTCTCCATCGTCGCGAAGCACGATCCCGAGTGGACGTACTACTCCGACTTTCTGTTTCCCAACGAGGAGCGCATGCGTTGGATCCAAGATCGGCGCGTCGTGGATGCGCTGCAGCGCGAGGGAGATCCTCTCACTGCGTCCCGTCGTGTCGATCACTGGATCTATTTTCCCGATTCCGAGTCGCAAGCTGCGTTCGTCTCCGCGGCGGCAGAGGCGGGGTTCCAAGCGCTCGAGCCTCGCGGAACGGCGCCCGACTTTGCCGTCCAGGTGCACCGGATCGACGCGGTCCAACTCGAGTCGATCCACGAGGTGACGACCTTCCTCGCCGATCTGGCGGCGCGTTTCGACGGGGACTACGATGGTTGGGAGACCGAGGTCGAGGCCGAGCCGCGCTGAGTTCGAGCACCGCCGTCCTACCAGCACGCCTGGGTCACCGCGGCGTAGGGCGCTGCCAAGCAGGCGAACCGATCCTGGAAGCTCTCTTGGAGGGCACATGCTCGGAAATACTCCGGCGACTCCAACTCGACGCGGAGGGGACTCTCGAAGTCATTGTCGAGGTCTTCGTACCGTTCTTCGGTCACGAAGGCCGTGCGTCCTTCCGCGATATGGATCGAGTGTTCGTGCCCGGACCATCCCATATCGGCAAAGTTCTGGATCGCATAGCGGACTTTCCCTGGGCGCCCCTCCGCGAGCGCCTCCAGGGCGCACGAAAGGTTCTCGAGCTCGTCCGCCGGCCCGAGGGGGAGGAGCGCGGAGACCTCGCACGCGACAGGATCCGAGGACCCTACGGCTTCCTCTCCCTCTCCGGCCTCGTCGATCACGCCATCACCGTTCAGGTCGCAGGTGACGTCGACCGAGCAGAGCGTCTCTGTGTTGCACGAGCTGCTGAGTCCCGAGTAGGACTCCGGTGATCCCTCGTAGAAGCAGCAACAGTCGTCGACGGAGTCGTGTTCACAGCCGCTCACGGGGGGGCTCACGAACTCGAGAGCAGAGGCACAGGTCCAGTCCTCGGCGTCGGTACAGTTGACGAAGTCTTCGTCGAAGGGATGCCAGTACGCGCACGCGCAGTCGCTCCCGGTCTCACAGGTCTCGAAGCAAGTTTCCAGGGCGGACTGGCTTCCGATTTCACAGCGCTGCGGAGGCTGGAGCGTCCACGGCACCTCGTCGGGCGGGCAATCACCGACTTGCGTCGCCGCGCAGGCACGATCTCTGCGTTGGACGATGGCGGTACCGTCACCCAGGAGAACGACCACCCACTCCGTCTCATCGACGAAGGGCCCAAAGCTCCGCAGGCCGTGCAGAATCATCGGCTGCCGGTTCGCGATGGCCCAGGCATTGCACCGCATCGCCGTGAGGGGCTCAGGGTCGATATGATAATAGACGGTCTCGCACGCGGGTAGATTGGGGGAGGGATCGCAGAGGAACAGATCCGTCGTTGGATCCATCGACTCCGAGTCGGTGTCCGCCTTCTCATCGTTGCCGGTGTCCTTAGCTTCGCCAGCGGAGCCACACGCCGCGATGAAGGGCGCGAACAAGAGGGCGACCCGTTGGAGAGCGAACTTCCGCCGTCCGCGAGCGCGTCGAGCCGTGACCCCATGGCCGATGCCAGGGGCCGACGACTCGTGGGGAGGCCGAACGAAAGGGCGGAGGACCAAGCCAAGCATTGCGATCTCGAGGGGCAAGAACTAGGCCAACGCGGATGCACCACGTTCCTGCGAGTTCGTGGACGTGACGTCAGGACATTTTTGTCCCAGCGATCGTTTCGAGGACGACGACGCTGTCGCGGTTGTAGATCGGCCTGGGCGACGATACGGGTCGCGTCTCGTCACTCGCCGCAGGCCAGAAGCTCTGTCCCGAGATCCTCGAGACAGTCCGCCTGGACTTCTACGGAGCCCTGCAGGCACGCATCAAAGAACGCGGCATCGTGCAAGTCGACGGCGACCACCGACAAGAGCACTGTCCCGTAATCATCGTACGCGACCTGGGAGACATAGGCGTCACCGTTGCCGGTGATGAAGATTTCCTTGACTTGCGCACTGAAGCCAAAACTACGCTCGTAGATGATGGTGCCATCGTTTCCGGCGGCGAGGGCCTCGAGCGCACAGCCGAGCCCCGCGCGTGCGTCGTCATCGTCGCCCTGCAGCCCTAGCTCGACGTCGCACAGCAAGGGGGCGTCGCAATGGTTGTCGATTCTGGGCCGATTGTCGGGAAGCTCCTCCTCGAGGTCCAAGCCTTCGAATGCGAAGCAATCGCAATAGAAGCCATCCGCGATGCCTGTGGTGGACGAGCTGGTCAAACAGACGCTCGGCTCTGACACGCAGGTCCCCGCGTCGCCGCACGCCAAGGTCTCACAATGACGGTCGGTGGAGCAAGGCTCTCCGATCGCTCGTGGCGGTTCGCAGAGGCCTTGGATGCACACGTCGGTTCCTCCACAAGCGAGCGTCCCGACACATGATTCCCCTTGCTCCGGTGGGTCGACGCAGACATCGTCGTCGCACACGAGCCCATCCGCGCAAACCGCCGAAAACCGCGGTACGAGGCAGGCCTCACCCACTTGCGGCAGCTCGCGACAGACTCCATCCGTGCACGACAGCCCGGGCGCACAAGCGCTGATAGGCCCCCCAACCGTGACGATTCCGGATTCGACGCAGGTCTCCCCTTCCAACAAGGGTCCGTCGAAGAGGTCACAGAAGGCAGCGTCCATGAGGGTTTGGGACGTCCCTTGGGGGATGCTTCCGCAGTTCGGCTCGGTGGCCCCGAAGAAGTCCATGAAGCGTGCGTAGCAGCCCTCGTTCACGGTAGCGCCGAGCGCCGCGGCAGTGTCGAACCATTCCTGCCGTGCTCGGCCGATCTCGGAGACACACGTCTCGTAGGGCTTCGGGGCCTCGAAGCTACACTCGCAGCCAAAGAGTGCGCCGCACAGGGCTTCCGCCATGGCGTGACCGGGGGCTGCAACCGGGGTGGAAGAGTCCGCGGTGGGATCACCATCTGCGGTGTCCGTGTCGGATTCCGCCGAGCTCTCGGTTTCTCCGCCGAGCTGTCCCAGTCGGAGCTCACCCACACACCCGCCCGCCGAGGCCAGCGAGAGCAACATCCAGAAGCGAACCTGCGCGCTACGTTCCATGACCTCTCTTGTGTCCGGCGGGTCCGGTTCCTACGGAGGCCCGCGGAAAGATCCGACACAGGACCGATTTCGTCATGATATCACCGCGTCTCGCCACGACGTGAACATCCTGCCCAGCATCGCGCTCCTATGGATGATTCAAGCGCCGCCTGAGTCTGCTGCCCCACACCCGGCTGCGTTCCCCCGCGACTATGTACTGGAGTGGCAGGCACCGCCTTCGTGCCCGTCCGTCGCGGCCATCCACGCCCGCGTCGCCGATTTGATGCAGCGGCCTGCTGCTGGTGAGGGCACGGCCGAGGTCTCCGTTTTCGTGGAGAAGACCGAGCAAGGGTTTGGGGCGAGCGTCACGACCACGTTCGCGGGGATGCGCGACGATCGTCAGTTTCGAGCCGTCAGCTGCGAAGAGCTCGCAGAAGCCACGGCCGTCTTGCTCGCCATCACGTTGGACCCGAGCCTTTCGGAGGCCATCCCAGACCCGCCGGATCGAGCGGTGCGCGAGACAGTCCCACCTCCCCCGGCGCCTCTGGTCATTCCGACGCCGACGGCACGCCCCACGGGAGGGGCCGAGTCGCCTTCTCCGCCCCCGCCCGAGTCCCTCATCGACGAGAGTCCTCCCGCGAGTTCACCCAAGCCGCGCGGTACCACGAAGCGGCCCGCGGAGATCCTGCTTGGCATCCAAGGCGGCATGGACTACGGCGGACTTTCGGTGGCCACGGGGGCGATCCGAGCCAGCCTCGGTCTCGCTTGGAAGCAAGCACGGCTCGACGTCCAGGGAACCTACCTCACGCCGCGCCTCCTCGTCGAAGCCGACGGGATGGGTGTCCTCTATCAGCTAGGCACCGCCGGCCTGCGCGGCTGTTGGTGCAAGAGGTTCTCACCGCGTTGGACGCTGCTCCCTTGCGGCGGTGCCGAAGCTGGAGTCCTACGCATCGACACGCGAGGTATCGCTCCGCCGCAGACGCATCACCGCCTCTTCGTGGGCGTCGTCGCCAGCCTCGGCGTCGTCGCTCGCTGGAGCAACTTTGGGCTCCACGGCGCCGTGGAGTTCGTCGGTCGCGTCCGTGGGACCCGCACGTTCGTCGACGACGACGCGACGCATACACAATTTCCAGTATCGTTCCGGGTACTTGTAGGTTTCGAAGTCGCCCTTCCGTAGAACGGCGCCGTGCCGGACACTGCGGTTGCGATGGGAGCCACACAGGCCGCCGCCCCATGTCTCCGCGAGTTCCGAAGGCTCTACCAGGGGCACTACGGGTTCGTCTGGGCGACCGTATCGCGCTTCGGCGTGCCGCCGGAGGCGATCGACGATGTGGTTCAAGACGCCTTCGTCACCGCGTATCGGCGATGGTTCGATCGCCATGCAGTGAGCCCCAAGCCGTGGCTCTACGGGATCGCACGCCGCATCTCCAGCAACTACCGGCGTTCGGCGTACCGCCGGACCCGCAAGGAGGCGGCGCTCCAAGCCGAACCGCAGCGTGAGCCCGCGTTCGATCAGCGCCTCATCGCAGGCGACCTCGTGTCGCGGTTCCTCTCGGACCTCTCCGCCAAGGATCGCGAGCTGTTCATCCTCAGCGAGGTCGAGGGCATGTCGGGTCCCGAGCTCGCCTCCGCGCTCCAGATGAACATGAGCACCGCCTATGACCGCGCGCGGGTGCTCCGTGGTCGGTTACGCGTCGTCGCTTCTGATGAAGCGCTCGAGCCGAGCTACGCCGCGGAAAAGGCCCAGCGCCCCAAAGCGAACCGCGCGGGATGGTTGCTCCTCACCACGAAGGTTGCGTCCGTCACCCCCGCGGTGGGGATGGGACTCGTGCCCCTCAAGGCCGCCTTGGCGGCCATCGTGGCGACGGCGGCGATCGGTGGTGCCCTCGTTTCGGCAGCCACGACCCCCACCTCGGCGGTTTCCACCGGCGCTTCCGAAGCGGCAAGCGCGTCGGGGCGTGGCGACGGTGTCTCTCCCGTTGCGGTCGTCCGTGCACCGCCGAGCCCGGTCATCGAAACCGTGGAGATGACCACGCCTCCGATCCTTGCGAGTTCGGGATCGGATTGGTCTCGGCAAGGGCAGCGGAAACGGGGCGTCGCGCCCACACCCGAGCATGCGCCGAGTGCTGGCTCCGCCGAGCCACTGAAGGTGTCGTCGCTCGCCCACGACACCGCGATTGTTCGCCAGGCCTCCGATGCGCTCCAATCGCGCGACTATGCGCGGGCGCTCCAGCTGACCGCTTCGCATGCAATGGCGTTCCCAAATAGTGCACTCGCCGACCTTCGGGAGGCGTTGACTATCGAAGCCCTATGCGAGTCCGGATCGCTCGCGGAGGGGCGCACTCGCCAAGTCGCCTTTGCGGACACGTTCCCACGTTCTCCTGCGGGGCAGCGTGTCTCTCGGCTCTGCGACGCGCCCCTCGTCGAGCCCTGAGCCCCAAGAAACCTCGCGCGATCGAGGAGTCCGTCTCTGCGGATTCCCCATGCCGTCCACGGCACTCCATAGGTCCCGTCCCCGTGGCCCCGAGCCCCCGTGTGTCTCGCTATTGCGACCACTCGTCGAACCGTATGCCCCGAGAAACAAGTAGTGGTGCGTGGGGGTCGAGGTGGAGCGTCGGGCTTGGGTCGCAATCATGCGGTGCTGCGCCTTGTGTTTGGGATACATTGAGGCAGAGGCCTTGATATGACACTAAGAGAGACACGTCACTCCACCCATCACCATCGGTTTGCGATGCGCAGCCTACCGTTCCTGCTCGCCTTCGTTGGCTGCAATCCCGGTTCGGAGGACGAGGACGGCAGTTCGACCGGCGCCGCATCGACGACCACGGGAGAGGGGACGACCACGGGAGAGGGAACGACCACGGGAGAGGGGACGACGACGGGAGAGGGGACGACGACGGGAGAGGGGACGACCACCGGGGAAGGGACGACCACGGGCACCGGGACGGAGGTCACCACGGGAACGGAGACCGAGGCCACCGAAGACACGGTGGCTACCGAAGACACCGAAGACACCGAAGACGCCCTGGACACGGAGGATGCCCTGGACACCGATGCCTTGGACACGGAGGACACCAGCGGCTCGGAGCAACCCGTCTACGTTTTCAGGCATAACTTCTTGGAGACGGTTCCGCGCCACATGGCTTACCCGAGCCACTCCATCGACACGCCCGTCGCAACGTTGGATGAGAGCGAAGGGCTCGAGATTCCCCTGCAGCCCTCGACCCTCTGGGGATACTTATTCGCTCCAGACAGCCAGCGTATCGCGCGGTACGAGATTGACGACGAGCTCAACTGGAGTACCCCCGTCGAGCTGAGCTTTGAACCCTATTGGGCGGTTCCGTACTTCGATTCCATGTTCGCAGCTGGTGATGTCGTTCACCTGACTTACTATGACTACGAGAACACTGTGGACCACAAACGACTCGTGTGGGATCCGTTTGCCATGACGATCCTTGCCGCCAAGGTCGACTCGATCTTGCCGTCCGAGATGGATGGCTTCCCCCTCCAATGGGGTGGCAACTCCACGGAGATGCAGTTCGCGGACAGCCCGCTCATACCGTTCGAATACGTTGATATATACACAGAGACACCCGGTCCGAGGAGCTATGTCTCCACGTACGACCCGGTGAGCCATGATCAAGTTGCCGCCGTGGAGATCCCTTGTCCTCGTGCGACGTCGATGTCCAGAGACGAACAGGGATACATATACGCCGCACCCCAGGGCACCCCTTTGCTAGCCCACTTTGGGGAAGCGCCTCGGCCATGCACGGCCCGCCTTACCCCGGACAACCAGCTCGACCCCACGTGGACGACGGACTTTACGGCGCTGACGGACGGTCGGTTCGGAATGGACTTCCGATACATTCGCAACGGGTGGGGGTTGATGACGGTTTACTATCATGAGGAACTTGGCGTGGACTTCAACGAACCGATGGATCCGGAAGTCTGGCAGCTCGAGGCCGATTTGAACGTCTTTGGCCTGTGGAAGGTCGATCTCACCACCCAGACGGCTTCGCCCATCGCAGGCGCGCCCCGCTCTAACACCTCTGATTTCAACATCGACGTGATCGGCGATCGTATATTTTTCGCTCTTACGGACTACACAGATCCACTTTGGTGGACAGAGTATTACGAGTTGTTCGAGGACGGAACCGTAGTGCTCCACGACGAGTTCGTGGGTCGTGGAGGCTGGATGCGACTGCGGCGAAGCACGAGGCGAGCTCGTGTCCAACTTGGCGAGGCGCCGCTCTGCGGCGCCATTGCCGAGCGCATGCGCGTTCTTGCATCCATCCGTGGTCTCCATCCCCGTCCCCGTGGCCCCAAGCCCCCGTGCGTCTCACGATTGCGACATTCGTCGAAACCCATATGTCCCGAGAAACGAGTAGTCGTGCGTGGCGGTCGAGGTGCAGCGTCGGGCTTGGGGCGCAATCGTGCTGCGCAGCGCCTCGCGCTTGGGGTACATTGGGCAGAGGCCTTGATATGAAACTCAGAGAGACCCGTCACTCCAACCATCACCATCGCTTTGCGATGCGCAGCCTACCGTTCCTGCTCGCCTTCGTTGGCTGCAATCCCGGTTCGGAGGACGAGGACGGCGGTTCGACCGGCGCTGCATCGACGACCACGGGGACGGGGACGACCACGGGAGAGGGGACGACCACGGGAGAGGGGACGAGCACGGGAGAGGGGACGACCACGGGAGCGGGGACGACCACGGGCACCGGCACGGAGGTCACCATGGGAACCGAGACCGTCGGGGATACGGAGGACGCCGAGGGTACGGAGGACACCGAGGGTACGGAGGACACCGAGGGTACGGAGGACACCGAGGGTACGGAGGACACCAGCGCCTCGCAGCAGCCCGTCTACCTCTTCCGGGGATACTTCGTCGATCCACTGCCGCTGCGCACGGTTGCGTACCTCAGCCACTCCATCGACACCCCCGTGGCTACGTTCGACACGAGTCGAGTGCGCGAGCTTCCACCGACGCCCTCGACCCTTCATGGATACGTGTTCGCTGACGACGGGTATAAGATCCTTCGGTACGAGGTCGACGACGAGCTCAACTGGAGTGCCCCCGTCGAATTGTCTCTTGAGAGCGATGGCCCATCGCCGTACGTGGCGGACATGTTCCCAGCCGGCGGCGTCGTTCACGTGCCTTACTCGGAATATCCGAGCAACGGGGAGCAGAAGCGGCTCGTGTGGGACCCGATTGGCATGACGATCGTTGCCGACAAGGTCGATACGATCCTACCCCCGGAGATGGACGGACTTCCCCTCCAAAGGCCCCGGAACCGGGAGGGTATCCGTTTCGCGGAGACCGCACTGCTGGCGTTTACGTACTTTGATGACTACTTCGGTGTTTCCTCCGATGGACGGGTTGCTCCGAATTCCTACGTGGTCACGTACGACCCCGCGACGCATGATGCGGTTGCCGCAGTGGAGGTTCCGTGCCCCGCGGCGATGGTACTCTCCCAGGATGAGTACGGATATACGTACGTCTCACCCTTGGGCAACCCGTTGGCAGCCCTCTTTGGGGTCGCGCCGCGGCCATGTACTGCCCGCCTTACCCCGGACAATCAGCTCGATCCCGCGTGGACCACGGATTTCACAGATCTGACGGAGGGTCGGTTCGGGCTGGACTTCCGGTATGTTCGCAACGGATGGGGGTTGCTGACGGTTTTTCATCATGAGGAGCTCGACGTGGACTTCGAGGCTCCGCTCGATCCCGAGGATTGGTACATCGAGTCCGAGTTGGACCTCTATGTCTTGTGGAAGGTCGATCTCACCACCCAGACTGCCGCACCGATCGCAGGTCTTCCACGCGCCGACTCCACCAGCTTCGTGATCGATGCGATCGACGATCGCGTATTCGTCAGGGTTGACGAAGTCGCCGATACGCCGTGGTTGACGCGGTCTTACGAGTTGTTCGAAGACGGAACCGTCGAGCTCCACGACGAGTTTGCGGGTCGTGGAGGCTGGGCGCGGGTGCGCTGAAGCTCAAGGTGAGTTCGCGTCCAGCTTGGCGAGGCGCCGCTCTGCGGCGCCATTGCCGAGCGCTTGCGCTTTCTCGTAGTGCTTGCGCGCGCTCGCGGTGTTGCCGAGCTTGTAGTACGCATCGCCGAGCAAGATCCGGTACTGCCCATTGTCGCGATCGGCTTTGACGGCGGCCTCGAGGACCTGGCTTGCCTCGCGGTATGCACCACGATTGAAGAGCGCGTTGCCCTCTGCGGCGAGTTCGGTCGCCGTTTTGCCGGAGGTGACCGGCGCGGGCGTGCGAGGCTCTGGCTTCGCACGGGGCGCGGGCTCGACCTCTTCGTCTTCGACGACCTCGTCCTCGACCTCCTCTTCCTCGGTCGGTTCGGGAGCGGGGCGCGGTGGCTGCCGATCCCGAGTCGCGGGTTTGGAGGACGTCGGGGACTCGGCGCGAGCTGGGCTCGGTTCGCGGCTCGGCTGGGGCGGCTTCACGGCTGCGGCTTCGGGCACCGGCGCAGGTTCGGCGGGAACGGGAGCGGGCTCGGTGGGAGCGGGCTCGGTGGGAACGGGAGCGGGCGCCGGTGCCTCGGGGGATGCAGGAGGTTCCCGGGGAGCAGGCGCGGGTGGCTCGGCGACGTGGCTCGATGCGACGTCTTGGACGTCTCCTCGGTCGGTGCCTCGTGTCGTCGCCACGAAGGCGATCACGGCGACCGCGGCGATCGCCCCGACGAGTGCCGGCACGTGCCAACGCGGGCGGGAAACCTCGGCGAACTCTTCGTCCTCTGCGGGGTCGGGTTCGTGAGCGCCGAACGCTTCGAACGGCTCTGGCGGAGGCGCTTGTGGGACCGCATCGTTGCCCTGGCGCGGGAGCTCGCCGGTCACGAGCGTGTGGGCAGCCTCGAACTCTTCGAGTTCTTCGGGCTCGAGCGTCGCGGTTGAAGTCGTGGCCAGCGGAGGCCCGGAGCTCTGGGTCTCCGACAGGGGCTCCGGGACAGCGTCGAGCTCGAGGATCGCCTCGGGCTCGATGTCTTGGATCCCCGAGTCGGAGGCGCGCGGGACGGGAAGAGGTGGCCGTGCGGTTGTCGCGGGCGTCGGGACGACCGTGAAAGGGCTGTTTGGAGAGGTGCCCGCGTCGTTGGGAACGGGCAGCGGCGCGGGTGCGGAGAGCGGGGACCGACCTCGCGAGGGCAGCGGAGCCGGAACCGCGAACGGGCTGTGCGAAGGAGGCTCCGGGGCGGGGGTCGTCGGACCGGGAGCCCGCGATGCGAACGGGCTGCGTGGCCTTCCCGATGCAGCCGCGTGGCTCGGGACCGGGGCGGTCGTCACGGGGGGCGCTGGGACGGCTGCGGTCCGTGCGGACGCGATCGGGAGGGGACCCGGGACGGCCGCGGTCGGAGCGGACGCGAAGGGTGCGGGGATGGCCGCGGTCGGAGCGGACGCGAAGGGTGCGGGGACGGCCGCGGTCGGAGCGGACGCGATGGGGACGGGCACCGATCCAGACGCCGGGCGCCTCGTGGCGATGGGGCCGGGTGCGAGCACCGGGCCGACCTCCGGCGGAGCGGGGGGCGAGGCTACGGTGGTTCGCGAGGCGCCCGCGGTCATGCCAAACGAGCGTGTGGTCGCGGCCGTGCGATCGCTCGACGGACTCGGAGCCGCGTTCGTCGGTGGCGGCGGAGGTGGAAGCCCGGTCTCCGTCGTCATCCGGACGGGGGGCGGAGGCGGATTTCCAACGTCGGTGGAGGTGCGGACGAGGGGTGGTGCGCTCGAAGTCCCTGCCTTGGGGGGCGACCCCGGGGGAGCGGGCGGACTTCGCCGCGCTTCACCCGGCGGAGGCGGAGGCCGATGCGGCACGATGACCGGCTGCGACTCCTCCGGAAACGCGGCGTGCACCGGAAACGCCTCCGGCAAACTCGGAGGCTCGTTGGGCCCGCGGAGGGTGGGGGAGGCTCGCCGTGCGCGTTGGGCCAACAGGGTGGACACTTGCGTCCCACGCAGAGGCGCCTGGACGGGAGCTTCGAGCCCGATGGGCGGCACGTCGAGCTCGATGGGGATCGAGGGGGAGGAATCCGACGGCATCACGGAGGCCGTGCGGTTGCGCAGCGTGCCGAACGACGGCGGAGAGGTGGTGGCCTCGGCGAGTTCACGTTCGAACGCGGCGAGGTTCGGGTAGCGATCGTCGGGGTGCTTCTCGAGGCACCGATGGATCACGTCGAGCAAGGCTTGGGGGGGCGCCTGGCCGCGGAGGCGCTGCTCGATGGGCATGGGGTCTTCGATCGCGTGGCGCCGCGCGATGGCCTCGACGCTGCCCGTTCGGAAGGGCGGTCCGCCGGTCAGCATGGTGTACGCGAGGCAACCGAGCAGGTACTGGTCTTCGCGGGCATCGGCGGGCACGCCGAGCGCACGCTCCGGCGAGATCGCCTGCAAGGCGGCGCTCGCCTGCGACACCCGCAGATCCGCGTGCACGAGTGTGGCAAGCCCGAGATCCGTCAGGCGCACGATGTCGGCCCCGTCGGCGTTGGCCTCCAGCAGGACGCTGCCCACGGTGAGGATGCTGTGGCGCGTCCCGGCATCGTGCATGACCCGGAGCGCGCGGGAGACCTGTTGGAGGATCGCGATGGCGCGTGCGGTGGGGAGGGCCCGACCGATCACGAGGCGAGACAGCGGCGCGGCGTCCGTGAACTCCGTGATGATCGCGATCTTGCCGGGAGGGAACTGCTCCGTATCGAGCGGTAGCTGGAGCGCGGGGTCTTTGACGGTCCGCAGTCGCCGGGTGCTCACCAAAGGAGAGGCGAGCTGCGTGGGATCGATGGCGGTGCCGGGGCGCAGCACGGTGAGCGTCACGGCTCGGCTCGCCTGGACGTCCGTGGCCTCGAAAACCTCGCCCATGGGGTGTGGCCACCGGCGTTTGCCGACCTCGTAGCGGCCCGAACCCGAGCCCGAGGGGGTCCCGGTCTCACGATCGGGCACCCCGCTCCGTGGCGGAGGGGGAATCTGAGCCGCTCGCGATGGCTTGATCGGTTCGGACATACGCGCCCTCGCGGTCTCCCGGGGGACGGCGGAGTCTACCAGGGCATTCGCGTTTGTGATGCCCGTTCCGTTTGCGAAAGGCGAGCACGTCGCCGCGATTGTTGCTAGCCTCGCGGGCGATGAACGACAGAGGTCGGCGATGGGCCGTCATCGGGGTCGTTGCGGGCGTCGTGATGGGGGGCGTGATGTTCCGCTCGAACGCGCATGCTCGCTCCGCTCCTACGCAAGTGGCGGTTCTCCCCGTGGAGATCGAGGGTGAGCTCGACCCCGAAATCCGGTCTCAGATCAACGAGCGGGTGACCCAGGAGCTCGAAAACGAGGCCTATCTCCTCGTGCCGTACTCCCCTCCCGGGGGGCGCTGCGCCGATCACCGGTGCATCCACGAGGCGGCCGGCTCGGCCAACGCCCGCTATGTCGTCGTGCCGGCCGTGGGGACCACCTCGCACGACTACGGCATCGCCGTCCGCCTCTACGACTTCTCCGGCCAGCTCGCCGTGACCAAGGAGTCCACCTGCGAGATCTGCTCGCACGAGGAAGTGGTCTCGGCCATCGGGGCGCAGGCGCAGCAGCTCGTCGAGCCGCTCGTCCGCTTGGTGGAAAAACCCTATGGCGATCGCGGCCAGGAGTCGCGCGAGGACACCGGCCCGGCCGAGCTCTGGCTGCAGACGTTGCCCTCGGGCGCCTCGGTTCGCGTCGATGGCAACCTCGTTGGCAAGACGCCACTGCGCCTCGAGGTCGAGCCCGGTCTGCGCAACCTCGAGGTCTCGTTGCGCGGCTATCTCCCGCACAAGCAAACCATCCGGACCGTGCGCGGTTCCACGGCCGAGCTGCGCCTGGACCTGGCCGAGAGCCAGGACAACCAGAACCGCGCCATGAAGATCAGCGCAATCGTGTTGGCAGCCGCCGGCATTCCCGCGCTCGCGGCCGGGATCACCCTCCTCGTTTTGGATGAGCGGCCTTACAAGCCCACGTGCTCGTTGAACAACCTCGACTACGAGGGCAACTGCCGCTACCAGTACGACACGCTGACGAGCGGCGCGGTGCTCACATCCCTCGGTCTCGCCGGCGGGATCACGGCGGCGACCCTCGGCCTCGTGCTCTACGGGCGCAACCGGCAAGCGCGCGCCGCTGCTCGCGACGACGACTTCGCGACTTTCCCCGTGCGCATCCGGCCGCTCGTGGGGTTCCGTTCGGCCGGCCTGCAGGTGAGCTTCTGATGAACGTCGTGACCAGACTTCTCGGCGCGGCCCTGCTGCTTTGGGTTTCGGCGTGTCTCGAAGAGAACCCCGACTTCAAAGAGACGCTCGGCCCTCCCACGGACACGACCACGTTCCTGCCCTACGACGATACCTCCGAGCCGGGGACGGAGACTGGGTCGACTTCGTCGGGGTCCGCTGGCGCGACCTCGAGCAGCACGAGTTCAGCGGAGACGGGGGTGGGCACGACGGGCACCGCGGGGTCGGAGAGCGGCTCCGAGGGTACGGGGGAGTCGTCGTCGGGCTTGTCGTCCGAGTCGTCTGCTGGAGAGAGCGACACCTCCGGGTAGTTGCCTCCGGATCCGATGTGCCTACTCCGTGCAGGCACACGAGCAGATCGCCTCGAGTTCCGGCGGTTGGTCCGGATGGCCGCATTCGCCGGTGATCAGATCACCGCTTGGGGTGGCGCCGGCGGAAAAGCACCAGTTTCCGGGCCTCTGCCCCCTGTGATCCCCATCGTCGTCACCCACGTACCCGGCGGCTGGACCGGGCCCCGGGGCCTCCACGAGACCATGAACCCCAACCCGTCCACCGTGCCGGGAATGGCCAAATTCGTTCCGGGCTTCGAACTCATCGTCGAAGACCTCGCCCACCTGACGAACGAGGACATCAAAGCCAGGGCGTTGTCCGCGTTCCCAAAGCTCGTGCTGTGGGCGCTTCGCGATGCCCGCACTCCAGGTGCCGTCTTGGCCAACCTCGGTTCATGGCTGGACGCCTTCAGAGTCTGACCAAGCAGCTCACCATCAGGTTCGGGGCTTTGTCCGAGGCCCAGCAGACCCAGCTCGAGAACGCCTCGGACGAAGAGCTAGACAAGTTCATCGAGCGGGTCGTCACGGTAGACAGCATTGAAGCCGTCCTCGGCAGGTAGGCGGCGCGCCGATTCGCGGGTGGGACGGATGCTGGCTGGCGCTGACTGACGTCCGAAGAGCGTGTCCGCAATTACGTGAATCGATTGCTTTGAATCGGTGACCCGGCACGTTGCCGTAGGCGCTGGCCGGTGGTGCGCTGGAGGCCGATGCGCTCGCTCGCGGGGAGCGTTCCCAGGACGCGGGCTATCGTCAATACGACCTCGCGCGGCACGGCACTCTCCGGTTCGCGCGCACTTGCGGCGATCTCACTGCCAAGGGCGTCCTCGTCGCGAGTGTCGGGATCGGTGTGGACGACTTGCTGCGTTTCGGGGTCGACGCGCAACCCACCGCCGAGATAGGGATGGGTGATCGTTTGAGCGAGGAAGGTCGTGATGTCGGGGGCGTAAGGGAAAGGGTCGACCCATGCCGTGGCATGCGCGAACAAGACCTGACCCGGTCGGTGGTCTTGCAGCGCTGCGAGGAACACTCGATCCTCGACGGCGTCGAGATTCCACGCGACGACGAGACCGGCTCCGCTCGACCGTGACCAAGCCTCGCAGGGCAGCCCGGAAACCTGGGCGAAGGCGCGGGCGAGGATCGAGCTCGCGCGGTCGGGTGCCGCGATGATCCGCGGGGGACGGTGCCCGCCATCTTCGAGGACGGCCAGCGCATGATCGATGCCCTCGCGCATCAGCGCCGGGGTGTCGGAAATATAGCCGTAGCGCCCATGCATGGGTTCGTCGTGACCATAGGGCGATTCGTGCGTGAGGAGCGTGCCGTTCAGGATCGCGTGCCAGGCCGTGAGGGCATTCTGGTCGAGATCGATACCGGCCTCGCGCAACGCAAGGGCACGCGCAACTTTGCCGCGCAAGGCCTCACGGACGTGGGCGATCTCGGGATCGTCGACGCGGCCGAGCTGGTCGAGACGCTCGCGCGCGCCATCCACGTCGCCAACCATGATGCGGTTGAACCCACTCAAGTACGCCACCATGGCGTCTTGCTCGGCCAAGCCCGAGGCCTCGATGAGCAGAGCCGCGGTGGCGTAGTCGAGCCTGGCCTCGAGCGCTGCCGAGAGCTCGGTGACGATCGCCGGCTGGCCAGGAGCGAGATCGTTGGCGCGGGCGAGCAAGGTCGCCGCGATGCCGAAGAGGCGTTGCTCGTAGAGCGCATAGCCGGCGTCATAGAGGGCTTGGACATCGTCGGGGTGGTGGGCAACGCGGTCGATCGTGGCACCGAACTCGCTGCCCGCGATCGCACTGGCGATCTGGGAGAACCCGGCCATGGCGCGGGCAAGTGCTGCGCCGTCGGCAAGCGCGGCCGCGGGAAAGTCGAGGATGGGTCGCAGGGTGAGAAACGCTGCTCGAGCATCACCGCTGGCGAGTTCGGTCCCGGCTTTCGCCAAGGTCTCGGCGAGATCGATCGTCATGGGCGCGAGCGTAGCAGCCGCCCGACGGCGCCGCCCTCAGAGCAGCCCGAGCCGCGTGGCGCGGTTGCGGATCTCGAGGTCCGCCCCGAACACCGCCGCGAACACGGCCGCTCGGATCCACATGCCGTTGCGAACTTGCCTCCACACGACGAACCCCGGGTGTTCCTCCCACTCCACCGGCAGCTCGTTCACGCGCGGGAGCGGATGCATGATCACGCAGTCGGGCCGCACGTAATCGCGATACTCCGGCCGCAGGATGAAGTCCTCCCCGGTTCCGAGGGTGGAGGTATCGCGGGGGAGGCCGCCGGGATCCCACTCCTGTTGGGACCGCGTGACGTAGATCGCGTCGACCTGCTTGCCGTGGCTGCGGAGCATGGGCCCGAGCGCGGGGTAGATGTCGACCTCGAGCCCGTGGGCGCGGATGTAGCCGAGCAGGTCGTCGTCGGGTTGGAAGTCCTTGTGGGAGACGAACAAGATCCGCGGTTGCTGGAACTTGGTGAGCAGGTAGGCGAGCGAGCGGGCGGCGCGGTTGCGGGCGATGTCGCCGATGATGAGGACCGTCTTGCCGTGGATCCCACCGCGCTGCAGGAAGCTGTAGCGCAGCGTGTAGATGTCGAGCAGCGATTGGGTGACGTGCTGACTCTTGCCGCTGCCGGCCGAGATGACGGGGATGCTGCGTTGGGTCTGCATCAGCGCCCAGGAGGCGCGGAGACCAAACTCGTCGTCGGGGTGACGGGTGACGATGGCGTCGAAGAAGCTCGAGAGCGTGCGGACGCTGTCTTCGATGGTCTCGCCCTTGGCGAACGACGAGGTGGAGATATCGCTGACGAGGCGCGTGGAGGCTCCGAGCTTGTCGGCAGCGGCGATGAAGGACTCCGCGGTCCGGGTGCTGGGCTGCGCGAAGAGGTTCATGATCCGCACGCCGCGGAGGGTGCTGCGGAGGAAGTCGCGGCCATCGAGATGGCGATCCAAGCGACGGATCGCGGTGGCCGTGTCGCACAGCTGCTCGAGCTCTTCCTGGCTGAACTGCTGGCTGACGAGGACGAAGTAGTGACGGCCGTCGCGGGTCAGTAATTGGCGTCGGCGCTTCCGGTCGGCGAGACCCGTCTTGAACTCTTCGAACGTGATCTTCATCGGCGGCTCCTGCGATCTTCCGGTGGAATGTACCCAACTTTCCTCGGGCGTCGACCAGAGCGAGGCTCACGACGCACGCCCTGCGCGTCGCCGCGAGAGCTCCGGACCGACCGCGCGGTAGGCACGGGCAGCGGCGTACCCGCGCGATTCCGGAGGGTTACCCGCACAGGACCCGTGGCCTGTTCCTTGCTTGGAAACAGGGAGTCTGCCTCCGCCGCCTCGGGATCCCGCGTCCAAGCCCGCGGGGTCCCGAGGTTTTTCCGCTTCGACCGGCACGATTCATCGGGTCCGGTCTATAACGCCGGCGCCGATGTTCACGTCGCGAGGAGGCCGCAGCGTCGCGGGGAGCGTGCTCATGCTGCCCGTTTCCATCGTTTCGTGGCTCGTCGCCATGGGCTGGATGGCGTTCGTGTTCTTGAGCTCCGTTCCGGTGATGTTGTTCATCCCGTTCGAGCGCTTCCAACTGTATTGGCCGCATCCGCTGATGGGGTGGACGGTACGGGTCACGTTCAGTCGCGTGCGGGTGCACGTGGACCCGCGCTATCGCAAGGGGGTCTGCGTGTTCGTGCAGAACCACGTGAGCATGCTGGATGCCGCGATCTCGGCGGCAACGATCCGCGTTCCGCTCTGCGGGCTCGAGAACGCCTCGCACTTGCGCGTGCCGGCGTACGGCTGGTTGCTCCGGGCTGCGAACGCCATCCCGGTCGCGCGTGGGCAAGGACGCTACGGAGAGATCGCGGAGGCGTGCCGTGAACGGGCTTCGCGAGGGATCTCGATCTTGGCGTTCCCGGAGGGGCACCGCACGCTCGATGGCAAACTCCGGCCGTTCCGTCGCGGTGCGTTCGCCATCGCCCGCGACGCAGGATTGCCCGTCGTGCCCATCGCGGTCCGCGGTGCCTTCCGTATGCTGCCCAAAGGCGCCATCACGTTCCGTCCCACGACGCTCGATATCTACGTGGCGCCGGCCATCGAAACGGCAGGGCTCGATGACGAGGCGCTGGATGTCTTGATCGACCGCGTCGCGACCGTGATCGATGCGTGGGTAGAACGCGGTGAGCGGAGGGGGGACTTGTGCGTGGAGCCCATCCGCTAAACGACGGAACCGAGACTGGTTCCCCATTGTCCATAGTGTGGTCGCGGCGCAATCGCAGGAGGGGGTGTCGAGCCTCAGCTCCGCGGTGCGAGATGCCGAGTTGGTTGCCGTGACTGCGTAATCCTCGGAACGATTCACCTCGCCATGGCTTGGCCGGAAGCTATGATCGGTGGAGCTGGTCAACGAGGTGATGGGGATGCGGCGGTCGATGCTCAGCGCGCTGACGTTGTCGTTTGCGTGCTACTCAGGTTCGGAGCCGTCGGGTCTCGCGGGGGACTCGAGCGGCGATCTCCCGGGGGAGACGGGGACTGCGGTCACGTCGCAGGGGGGGAGCACCAGCGCGGGCACAGAGGACGACTCTGGCGTTGGAAGCACGGGAAGCACAGAGGCCGGGGTCGACACGGGAGAAGGCGATTCCGAGGGCGGCGAGGTGGATCTCGCTCCGGCAGACGCTCCGTTTGCACGCCTGACCCGCGAGGAGTACCGGCAGACGGTGTTGGCCAGTCTGGGCGCAGCGGTGGATGTGCAAGCGGTTCCCGCGGACGGACGCGTGGGTCCGTTCACCTCCAACGCGAGCCAAGAGACGGACCCCGTGCACCCATTCCTCATCGCGAGTGAGGAGCTTGCGCGAGGTCTGGTGCCGGAGGCGCTCGCCGCGTGTGATCCAGACGAGGCGCAGGCGTGCATCGAGGACACGTATCGTGGACCGCTGGAGGTGCTCTTCCGCCGGAGCGTCAGCGACGCGGAAGTCGAAGCGCTGGCCCAGGTCGTCGTCGAGGTGGCGGAGGCTGGCGCGTCGCCCGAGGAAGCGACAGAGGCGATGCTCGGCGCTGCGTTGCTGTCGCCCGACTTCTTGTTCCGAACGTCGGCTTCGGCCGCGGGCGCCGATCCTCTGGGGAGGCAGCGCGCCGAGCACGTGAGCTACACGCTCTGGGATGCACCTCCCGACGCGGAGCTCACGGCTGCGGCCATGGATGCGCTTCCGGCCCAAGCGTTGCGCCTCAGCAAAGCTCCGGAAGCCGTCGCGGTCTTTGCCCGGTTCTTGGCGCAGTGGCTACACGTCGATACCGATGTGCGCCTGCTCGACCCGGGGTTCGATGCTTCCGCGGACTACTTGGAGCTGCTCGCGTACGCCAGCGCGGCGCTCCAGGACGATCAGCCCATCGCGGACTTCATGGCGGGGGCGGTCGGTCTCGTGCATCGCGACAACTTCGAGGCGTACGGCATCGAGGACGACTCGGAGTACGGAGACGAGCCCGTGGTCGCCATGCCGTGGACCGAGGACTCGGGTCGGGTCGGGTTGCTCGGACAAGAGCTGTTTGCCAGCACCACCCGCCACCCGGACGCTTCGCGGCGGGCGATCTTCCGCGGGGCGCTGTTCTGGAACAGCCTCGTTTGCATCCCGGTGCCGTCGCCTCCGGCGGGCTTGGTGGACATGAACGACGAGGTCACGAGTCGTTTGGAAGACGACCGCTGCAGCGGTTGCCATCAGGTCCTCGAGCCTGTGGGCGGCCTGTTTGCCCCGTTCGATCGCGACGTCGCGTTGGAGCCGAGCCCGGCCACCTTGTCCGCGCCTGCGGAGCTCGCGGGCACCTACGACGATCTGGCCGCGTTGCTCTCGGCCGTGGGTGGTAGCCGTGTGTTCGCCGATTGTTTCGCCCGGCACTGGCTCGCGTTCTTCTTGGAGCGCCGTACCCAGGACGTGAGCGATGAATGGGTGACGGAGCTCGGCGCCCAGATCCAAGACGGCGCGAGCCTTTCTCAGTTGGTCGAGCAGACGGTCACCGGGTTCCTCGGACGTTCGGAGGCTACGGTGGCGTGGTGCGAGGGAGAGTGAGTCCCATGGCGAAACGCACGTTGTCGTTGTTCTCTCGGCGTACGTTCACGGGCGCGTTGCCTGCAGGGCTCGCCGCGCTCGCAGCTGCATCGCCCATGTGGTCGAGGCTGCTGCGTCGGGCCACGGCTGCCAGCGCCGCGACCCCCCAGCGCTTGCTCGTGTGGTACACGGCCGATGGCACGGTTCCCGAGTGGTTTTGGCCGGAGAACGCGGGCGCGCTGTCGATCCGCACCGATCGCACGGAAGACCTCACGGGTACGGATTTCAACGAGTCCTTGCCCGAGGAAGACAGGCCCGCGTTCCTGCTGCAGCCCATCGCCGGCTACGCCGATCGCACGTTGCTCGTGCGCGGGCTCAGCATCCCGGGGATCTCCGATCATGACAACGCCGTACGCGGCACGTTGACCGGTACCGCGGAGGAAGAGGACGGCCACCCTTCGCTCGATGATCTCGTGGGTCGAGCCCAACGAACGGACGCGCACGTGGAAGCCGTGCTGCGCACGGGTGCCTACGGTGACCGTGTGTCGTACACGGCTACGCGAGAGCTGTGCCGCCCGGAGGACTCGGGGTACGTCGAGCCCTCTTGGCAACCCGTCAATGACGCGCGCCGCGTGCTCGATGCGGTGGGCGGGCTTGCGATCCCCGGCGTCTCTCAAGAGATCCGCGTCGCGAGCCGCCTGGCGGCGCTCGGCAGCGTGCGCCAGCGCGTGGAGGACCTGCGTTGCGCGGCGGGGACCCCTGCGGCGCAGCGCCTGCAGGCGTATGTGGAAGAGGTCGCGCGGCTCGAGGCGCTCGAACTCGACCTGCGCGACACACCGACCGAGCCGATGGATCCGTTGATCGATCCCGAAGACCCGGAAGTGGGCGCCGCCGAGCGCGACATTCGTAGCCTCGCCACACTCGCTCCGTTCGTCCGCGACCTGGCGGTGACATCCCTGGCGCTCGACTATTCGCCGGTCGTGACGATCCAGTGGGGCGCGTCCGGTGAGAACAAGATCGAGGACGGGGAGCTCACGGACTATCGCTACGAGTTCATCCCCGGCCTCGAATACAGCGGCGCGGGCGATCATGGCTTGGCGCACCCCGAGGACGGCGCGTTCATGGATGCCGGACACCGGATCAGCGCCGAGTTGGCCACGCGCGACAGAGTACGGATCTATCGCTGGTTCTACGGTCAGCTCGCGGCGTTGCTCGATCGCTTGTCCTCCGTCCCCGACGGTGCCGGGACGCTGCTCGACAGCACCACGATCCTCTGCGTGTCGGAGTTTGGGGGTCCGCGGGCGAACAGCACCGCGGAGCAACACTCCACGAACAACCTCCCATACATCCTCATCGGCGGGTCACAGACGCTCGTCCGTGGCGGTCGCATGCTCGAGGTCGATCGCCCGCACGGCGACTACCTGCTGACGCTCGCGCAGGCGTTCGGGAGCTCGGTGACGCGCATGGGCGTGGGCGAGAGCACGATCGACGATCTGCTGTAGTACGTAAGGAGGGGCCTCGCGCCCCTCCCCCGTGCCGGCAAAGCCGTCAGGGGACCCCCTCCCCAGCGGTCGCCGCTGTGCGGCTCCTTCCCCCTCTAGTACGTAAGGAGGGGCCTCGCGCCCCTCCCCCGTGCCGGCAAAGCCGTCACGGGACCCCCTC
>Ga0315910_10000483_pt1 | contig 39645 bp, 35 predicted proteins | sample EdamamesoilMG_FD_204470 | JGI IMG/M metagenome (GOLD analysis project Ga0315910, IMG submission 204470) | Garden soil microbial communities collected in Santa Monica, California, United States - Edamame soil | ecosystem: Environmental > Terrestrial > Soil > Garden | place: USA: California...
CGATAAATATTTTTTCCGGTCACTGAATTTTCTCCGATGAAACTCGGCTGCTCAATTCCACTTTTCTGGAAGCTGATCAGTTTGTGATACTCTTCCAGCAGCACCGTAAAGCTGATGTACGGATCGTCCACTAAAATTAACGTAGTATCCAGTTCTTTTCGGGGTGCAAAGTCTTTCTTGACAATAACGGCTGTGGCTTGTGTAGTATAAATGTATTGCTCGTATTTAGGATTGGAGAGGAATGCGATCTGACCTTTTCTGGCGTCCTGGATTTTGGCAAGCATTTTTATTTTCTCATTGCCGTCTCCCTTCACTACCCCGCCCAGCATTCCGGCTACCTGATTGACTGTGAATTCCATCTTGTTGAGTCGTTAATCGTTATCTCTGCCTACCGGCAGGTTGGCGCTAATCGTTATCCCTGCCTATCGGCAGGCTGGTGTTAATCGCTGAAATTGGAGTGTTGCTACTTTGAATTTAGTTTACACACTTCCTTTGCTAACGGTTAACGAATAACGATTAAACGTTATCTACAAAGATACATCTTTAGGCCAGCACAGGTAGTTTTTTTTAACGATTTTGCTGATGGCCTTAATGTTTGGGAGGTCAGATGCCTGGGCAATGTCAAGCAACTCGCCACTCTTCATCAGGATGTTGATTTGTTGTCCATCGGCATACGCTTCGTTCGATACAGTGCCATGCGAAAAGAGGTAGGCGGTCTCGGCTCGCAGGGTGTCATATTTCCTTGCAATGGCTTCCCGAATTTCTTCTACGGTATCTCGCTTGATGGGTTCAGCGCCCAGCATTATTTGAAACAGATTGCGCGACAGCACCATGGTTGATAGCATCGAAAGGATCTGATCGGAATGATTTCGCCAACACTTGATGGCTCCCCAGATGTCGTTGTCATCCAGTTGACCGAAGGCCGCCAGCAGGCTGGGCTTCTGTTGAATGTCGGCCAGCATGAACTCGTTTTTAAGAAACAGGATCAAGGCTTCACTGCCCGGCAGATCTTCGCCCGCCCGTACAAGCGCTTGTGCTCTGCGCACCAGGTTTACCAACATGCGTTCTGCACTTACCGATGTTTTATGAAGATAAACCTGCCAGTACATAAACCTGCGTGCATTCAAAAAATTTTCGATGTTCAGAATGCCTTTCTCTTCTACTACCAGTTGATCGTTGTGAACGTTTAGCATGGCGATGATGCGCTCCACCCCAATCGTACCTTCCTGCACACCGGTGAAGAAACAATCCCGTTTCAGGTAGTCAAGCCGGTCGATGTCGAGTTGGCTGGAGGTTAACTGGTGAAAGAACTTGCGCGGATAACTGTTTCTGAAAATCTTCATGGTGAGGTCAAGCTCACCGTTGAAGGTTTCGTTGAGGTGATCCATGAACAGGTACGACAGACTTTCGTGCTTCACGTTTGGCAGCAGGGTGTGTTCCAGGGCATGCGACATGGGGCCGTGGCCGATGTCGTGCAGCAGTATGGCGAACTGTGCAGCCAGGTATTCATCATCCGAAATGTCAACACCTTTACTGCGCAGCGTATCCAGTGTTTTGCCCATTAAATGCATGGCTCCGAGGGCATGCTGAAAGCGGGAATGAAGTGCAGCCGGATAAACAAACTCTGTGGTGCCAAGCTGCTTGATATGACGAAGCCGTTGAAAGTAGGGGTGTGAAATAATTTCGTACGCCAGGTCGCTGGGCAGGTTCACGAAGCCGTATACCGGATCGTTGATGGTCTTTCGTTTGTTCATGTGTTCGTTATCCGTTACACATTGTCCGTTACTCGTAATCCTGTTGAAAGTACGCGATGTTCAAGCGCTAAGCTGTACACCCTTCCAACGGATTAACGGCTAACGTGCAACGGATAACGCTTTAATCCGTAAATTCGAAAAAAATAAGATTCATGCAAAGATATAGCATTCTGTGGGCGGACGATGAAATCGATTTGTTGAAACCGCATATTCTTTTTCTGGAGCAACGCGGGTATGATATCACACCGGTAAACAACGGATCGGATGCCGTGGAAATGTGTTCGGATAAAAATTTTGATGTAGTATTCCTCGATGAAAATATGCCGGGCCTTTCCGGACTTGAAGCGCTTACGCAGATCAAAACCAATAAGCCCAACCTTCCCGTGGTGATGATCACTAAGAATGAAGAAGAGCAAATTATGGAAGAGGCCATTGGTTCAAAAATTGCCGACTACCTCATCAAGCCGCTTAACCCAAGCCAGATACTCCTTTCCGTAAAAAAGATTTTAGAGAACAAGCGCCTGATCATTGAGAAAACCAACCTCAACTACCAACAGGAGTTTAGAAAGATCAGCATGTCGTTTATGGACGATCTTAACCACGAGCAATGGGCTGATATTTACAAAAAGTTGGTGCACTGGGAACTGCAAATGGACCAGCCCGACAATGAAGAGATGGGCGATGTGCTGGAACTTCAGAAAACCGAAGCTAACACCAACTTCTCGAAGTTTGTTATTAAACAATACGACTCGTGGCTCAACGACCCTAAAGCAGACAAGCCGTTGATGTCGCATCAATTGTTAAAGCGCAAAGTATTTCCGGAAGTTGGAAAAGGTAAACCGGTTTTTGTAATTCTGATCGATAACCTGCGCTACGATCAATGGAAAGTAATTGAGCCAGTGTTGGCGGAGTACTACAATGTTGACAAGGAAGAAACCTACTACTCCATTCTGCCCACTACAACGGCCTACGCACGTAATGCGATCTTCTCCGGTCAAATGCCTTCGGAAATGGCCAAGTCTAATCCGGATCTGTGGGTAGGTGAGGATGAAGACGAAGGCAAAAATAATTTCGAAGAAGAGTTTCTCGCCAAGCAACTCAGGCGAAATAATCTCAACGTCAAGATGTCGTACCACAAGATTAAAAATGTGGAGAGCGGTCGCGAACTGGTGGACACGGTTAATAATCTTTTTCAGAACGAGCTCAATGCTATCGTGTACAACTTTGTTGATATGTTATCGCATGCGCGTACGGACATGGCGATGATTCGCGAACTGGCCCCGGACGAATCGGCTTATCGGTCGATTACGCGTTCGTGGTTTTTACATTCGCCACTCATCGATGTTTTAAAGAAGATTGCTGAAAAGGATGTTAAAGTAATCATCACCACCGATCACGGCACCATTCGCGTGAAACGGCCGTTTAAAATTATTGGAGATAAAAATGTAAACACCAACCTGCGCTACAAGCAAGGAAAGAATCTCGGCTTTGAAGGCGACAAGGTAATGCACGTGGCCCGGCCTGAACGACTCTTTCTTCCGAAACCAAACGTTTCCACATCATACGTCTTTGCCACCGAAGACCAGTTCTTTGCCTACCCGAACAACTACAATTACTACGTTAATTTCTACAAAGACACGTTTCAGCATGGTGGCGTGAGCATGGAAGAGATGATCATACCCATAATTTCGTTAACTTCGAAGAACGTGTCATGATCAAACAGGATCAGGTATTCCGGTCGGTAAGTCTGGCCGGATTAAAAGAAGTTGCCACCACCATAGCCCGCCATCAGCATGTTAAAGTTTGGCTCTTTCATGGTGAAATGGGTGCGGGGAAAACAACGTTGATCAAGGAAGTCTGCCACGCATTGAAGGTAGTAGACGCGATGAGCAGCCCCACGTTTTCGATTGTGAATGAATACGCCACCAGCGAAGCCGACAAGGTTTTTCATTTTGATTTCTACCGGATAAGGAACGAAACTGAAGCGTTGGATATCGGAACGGAGGAATACTTTTATTCCGGCTACACCTGCCTGGTTGAATGGCCGGAGAAAATACCTTCCTTACTTCCGCCAGCCTATGCTGACGTAACCATTACTACCGAAGACGAACAATATCGAACTATAGCGATTTCTATACATGACGGAGAAGAAGAAAACCGGGTTTGAGGCATTAGCCAAAACCAGCCTGATTACGCAAGAACAAACACTGGAAGTACGAAGACGCAGGCACGCGTTTTTCATTGGCTTACCGAAAGAAATTTCGTTGCAGGAAAACCGCATCAGTTTAACACCCGATGCCGTTGCCTTGCTGGTAAACAATGGTCACGATGTTTGGGTAGAAACAAAAGCGGGCTGGGGCTCGAAGTTTACCGACAAGCAATACAGCGAAGCCGGAGCCAAGATTGTTTTGTCACCGCAGGAAGTTTACCAGGCCGATGTGATTTTAAAAATCGAGCCGCCCACACCCGAAGAAATTGAATTGATGCACTCGGGGCAGACACTGATCTCGGCCTTGCAATTGGGGCACATGAAGTCTGAAACGTTGCAGGCGTTGATGAAGAAAAAAGTCACCGCGCTGGCATACGAGTTCATTGAAGATAAAGTAGGCGGCATGCCCATCATTCGCGCGATGAGTGAAATAGCCGGAAGCACAGTAATGTCGATTGCATCGGAGTATTTAAGTACCGCGAACAATGGCAAGGGTGTAATTCTGGGTGGCATTACCGGAGTGCCCCCTACCAACGTGGTGATTATAGGTGCTGGAACCGTGGCGGAGTATTCTGCCCGTGCCGCCTTGGGCATGGGGGCACACGTACAGATTTTTGATAACCACATTTACAAGTTGCGCAGAATTAAGCATACGCTGATTCAGCAGGTGTACACCTCAACGATTGATACCTTAACGCTCAGCGAGTCGCTAAAGAAGGCGGATGTTGTGATTGGCGCCTTGCGTGCCGAGAAGGGAAGAGCCCGCCACGTGATTACCGAGGAAATGGTAAGCCAGATGAAACCCGATTCCCTGATCATTGATGTGAGCATCGACCAGGGCGGTTGCGTGGAAACGTCAGAAATTACTACGCTAAGCAAACCCGTGTTCCGCAAGTACGATGTAATTCATTACTGTGTGCCGAATGTTGCCTCGCGCGTGGCGCACACCGCTACCAATGCACTGAGCAATATTTTTACGCCTACTATTCTGCGGGCAGCTGAAGAAGGTGGCGTAGAAGCCATGATCTTTTCGCACAAGTGGTTTATGAAAGGCGTGTACACCTACAAGGGCGGACTTACCAACGAATACGTGGCCCGCAAGTTTGGCTTGAAGTACAAGGATATTGAGTTGTTGATGGCAGCAAGGTTTTAGTTTGATATCAGAATTAAGTAATGAGGTATCTCATTTTTTTTATCCTATTAAGTTTTTCGTTGCCCTGTTTGAGCCAATTGACCGATGATCAAATTCATGATCTCAAGTATGGTAGGGTACAGCAAGACACAAGTTACATTTATTGGTTACCCTATCAATCCGGGAAGCGATACCTTTTAGTTCAAGCGTCAAATAGTGCGATGAGTCACAAGGATGAACTCTCAGCAGATTTTAAAATGAAAACAGGAGAAGTAATCTGTGCCGCGCGGGAAGGATTAGTAGTAGATTCAAGATCAGACAGCGATAAAGGTGGACTTAAGGAAGAAAACCTTGGGGATGGAAATTATGTCAAGATTCAACATGATAATGGTAGCATTGCGAAGTATTGGCACCTTCAGAAAAATGGTGTTTTAGTAAAAATTGGTGATAGAGTTCAAAAGGGGCAAGCTATTGGTAAATCAGGAAATACTGGGTACACTGCCTTTCCCTCATTTACATTTTCAAGTGATTGATAAGTCTGGAAAACAAATACTCACAAGATTTCAGACCAAAAATGGAATCAAGTATTTGCGACCGGGAAAGTGGTATAAATGTGTGCATAGCGATTAATGGAGCGAAACGGAAAAGTTGGAATAAAAAAGCGGACTGATTTTGACATCAATGCGAAGTCCTTCGCCATAGTTGAGATGCTAAAGAAGAAGACTTTTCAAACTCTGACCACAGTTGAGAGTTTACAATTGTAATTACTAAATTTAACTTATGAATTGGCAGGATCACATAGTATCAGATCAGGATGTTCTATTAGGGAAACCAACCATTAAAGGTACGCGGATTTCTGTTGAGCACATCGTTGGCTTGTTAGCACAAGGCTGGTCAGAAAACGATATTTTGGAGAATTTTCCACGCTTAACGAAAGAATCCCTTCAAGCTGTTTTTGCCTATATTCAGGAATGCATGCATGATGGCCTTTTGTTTACCCCGACCAGAAAGACTGCTTAGCTGATTCATGAAATTGCTGGCAAACGAAAACTTTCCCCTACAGAGTGTTCTTTATCTAAGAAGCAAAGGTTTCGACATTAGCGCAATAGGAACCGATAATTCTGGTATCCAAGATCAATCTGTGATGACGATTGCCATCAATGAAGAAAGGACAATTTTGACCTTCGATAGAGACTAAGGAGAACTAATCTTCAAACATAATTACCGACCACGGAAAGGTGTGATCTATTTACGCCTGCAGGAATACAAGCCTGATGAACCAGGAAGATTAATTGAGGAACTTATTAACAACAACGAATATAACTTTGACAACTCGCTGACTGTTGTTGATAAGAATGGAATTCGTCAAAGAAAATACTAAAGCCTCCCCAAACTCTCCTCCAACGCTTTAATCTTTGCCTCGGCATCCGCTTTCTTCTTGCGCTCCATTTCAATTACCTGTGGAGGAGCACCAGCCACAAATTTTTCGTTTGAGAGTTTCTTGTCTACGGAAACTAAAAATCCTTTGTGGTAGTCGAGTTCTTTCAACAAAGCTTCGCGTTCCTTTTCGGCATCGATCTTTCCCTCCAGCGGAATGAAAAATTCTGTTGACTTCACGATGAACGGTGTGGCATTGGTAGCGGGTGCCTCAGTAACAAAACTGATTTCGCTTATGTTCGAAAGTTTTTTAATCACCGGCCAGAACGATTTGATTGGAGCTTGCTCTCCATTCTTCACCAGCAGCTTCAACGCATCTTTTGGTGACAGTCCTTTGGTGTTTCGGGTGTTTCTGATTTCGGCTACTACATCAAAAGCGAGAATGCTTTCGTCCAGTATTTTCTGATCGAATGTTGAAACCGTTGGCCATGACGCTACAATGATACACTCCTTTCCATTTCTTTCCTGAAACTCGTGCCACAGTTCTTCGGTAATGAAGGGCATGAACGGATGAAGAGCCTTTAGTAGTGTTTCGAAGTATGAGATGGTTTTGTCGTAGGTAGTTTTGTCAATCGGCTTGCCAAACTCCGGTTTGATCATCTCCAGGTACCACGCACAGAAATCATCCCAGGTTAATTTATAAATCGTCATCAGCGCATCCGACATTCTGAACTTACTGAAGTGATCGTTCAGTTCTGTTAGCGATTGATTCAAGCGCGCTTCAAACCAGGCAATGGCTACATTGTTTTCTTCGGGCGAAGGACTATCCGTGATGGTCCATCCCTTTACCAACCGGAAAGCATTCCAGATTTTATTGGCAAAATTCCTTCCCTGCTCAACAAGCTTTTCATCGTAAGGTAAATCGTTACCTGCCGGAGAACTGAACAACATGCCGGTACGAACAGCATCCGCTCCAAAGTTCGCAATCAGATCCAATGGATCAGGGGAGTTGCCCAAGGACTTCGACATTTTTCTGCCGAGCTTGTCGCGAACAATACCGGTGAGGTAAACATTTTTAAATGGCATTGCTCCACGATATTCATATCCGGCAATGATCATGCGTGCCACCCAGAAAAAGAGAATTTCCGGAGCCGTTACCAGATCGTTGGTAGGGTAGAAGTAGTTAAGATCAGCATTGCCTTTGTTTCCATCCTTAAAAATAGAGGGATCGAACACGGCAATCGGCCACAACCAGCTGGAAAACCAGGTGTCCATTACGTCTGTCTCTTGCGAGAGCTTCTGGTTGCTGGCTTCTGGTTTCTGAATTTTGAATTCTTGCTTAGCTTCTTCTTCTGTTCGTGCAATTACGTAGTCACCATCTTCATTGTACCAGGCAGGGATGCGATGTCCCCACCAAAGCTGACGCGAAATACACCAATCGCGCACGTTACTCATCCAGTGATTGTATGTGTTTTTGAATTTCGGTGGAATGAGTTGGATGTCATCGTTCATCACATGCTTGAGGGCAGGCTTGGTGATGGTATCCATTTTCAAAAACCATTGCAGTGACAAACGCGGTTCAATCACAGCATCGGTACGTTCGGAGAATCCAACGCTGCTGGTATAGTCTTCTACTTTGGCGAGGTATTCTTTCGCTTCGAGTTCTTTGGCAATTTTCTTTCGTGCGATGAAGCGATCTTCGTTCACAAAGATCTGTGCTTTGTCGTTGAGCGTTCCGTCTTCATTCAGAATGTCGATTACGTCCAGGTTGTGTTTCTTGCCCAGGTCGTAGTCGTTCATGTCGTGGGCAGGTGTTACTTTCAAACAGCCTGTTCCGAAATCCATGGTAACGTAATCGTCTTCAATAATCGGGATGGCGCGATTGATGAGCGGAATGATCACCTTCTTTCCCTTCAGGTGTTTGTAGCGTTCATCGTTAGGGTTAATACAGATTGCCGCATCCGCCATGATGGTTTCCGGGCGAACCGTAGCGATCGTTACAAATTCGTTTGTACTTCCTTCGATCGGATACTTTATGTAATACAGTTTCGACTGAACATCCTTACGGATTACTTCGTCATCCGACAACGCAGTTTTGCCTTGTGGATCCCAGTTTACCATTCTCAAGCCACGGTAGATGTATCCTTTTTTATGAAGGTCAATGAAGACATCAATCACAGCTTCATAGTAATCCGGATCCATCGTAAACTTGGTGCGATCCCAGTCGCATGATGCTCCGAGTTTCTTGAGTTGTTCAAGGATAATGCCCCCGTATTTTTCTTTCCACTCCCACGCATACTTCAGGAACTCTACCCGTGTGAGATCAGATTTCTTAATGCCCCGTTCGCGCAACATGGCCACAACTTTCGCTTCGGTAGCAATAGATGCGTGGTCCGTTCCCGGAACCCAGCAGGCTTCTTTACCTTCCATGCGTGCTTTACGCACTAATACATCCTGAATGGTATTGTTCAGCATGTGGCCCATGTGGAGAACCCCCGTAACATTGGGAGGAGGGATCACAATGGTGTAAGGTTCTTTTTCGGTGTTAGGTTTAGCGTGGAAAAAACCTTTCTCCATCCAGTACTGGTACCACTTGCCTTCTACTTCCGCTGGATTGTATTTGGTTGATAGCATTTGCTTTGTCCGTTATCCGTTATTTGTGAAGATGAGGCTGCACCTCAAATCCAGCGCGAAAATAAGGAAATTGACCTAATCCCCGAATTTTTAAGTAGGAAACCCATGCGGGCAAAACCCTTGGTGCTTCCCCATACAACAATGGATTTTTTTATCCGAAAAGATGATTGAGTATTTCATCCTTTGTCTGCTTCCGTTGAGTTGCAATGTCTCCAATAATTGACGATAGGGTACCTACTTTAATGGGATTGTGATTGGGAATTGTAATGTGGTGTTCAGCAGGATGATTACAAGTTAGTCGAATATGACTGCCTTTTTATCTTGTGATTTCGTAACCTAATTTTTCTAATGCCTTTGAGAGTTCCCTGCCTGAAATGTTTCTTGGAAACTTCATACTTTGATGAGTTCTTCATTTTACGAAATGTAGTCTTATGATGGCAGGCTGTTTACCCTCATCAAAGTGAGTAAGCACAGCTTCTTTAACATTGTCGCGGAGTTCTGGAAGAGTTTCTGCTTCTGAGTAAATACTTTCTCCCAATGCTTTGGCGGTATAACCGCCTTCTAAAGCTTCTTCTACAACAAATATGATCTCTGGATTCATAGTAGCAAGGTAGTAACTAATTTGGAAAGATGCCTAGCTCATCCGGATACGCCAGTTGGCCGGATAGAGATTGTTGATCCGGTTGTCCAGAACATTTACCCAGCCGAGCGGAAGATCGTTGTAGACAACGAGCGCAAAACCTTTTTGCCCAATCGGTAGGGTGAGGGTTTCTTTTCGGAGGTATTGCAGTGCCTCGGCTAATGACACCTGTATCTTCAGGAATCCATCAGCGAGTTCGGTGGAAAGCGCAGCAACGTGCTCCGGAATTAATTTATCGTGTTTGACAGAGGCCAGAAATGTTCCGGCCGATACCAGGTGCAGATTACGGCTAAGAAACTCAATGGCATAAAGATGCTGGCTTGGAAAAAATTGGAGAAGATCACCACGCTGAATGAACGTCTTTTCTTCCGGGTTCTTAGTCCAGTTGGAGACCTTTTCCAGAATTTTTTGTGAAGGCGACAGGAAGGTGCCTTTCAGGTTGCCTACTTTTCGTTCGCGGTGACTTTCTTTTTTTCGGATCGCAGCGATAAAGAACCCTTCGCCTTTAACGCGATGTGGATAGAATTGGTATCCGATAATACCTTCGTGATCGATCGTTTCCGTTCCCCAGACTTTGTCAATTTTTAAAGAAAGAAATTCGACATCGTTTTCAGCCTTCAGCCATTGTAAGTTCGATTCATTTTCTACCGCATTGTAAGTACAGGTGGAATAGATAAGTATTCCATTTTCTTTCAACGTTGGCCAGATATCAGCGAGTATTCGTTGTTGGCGTTTGCTGCAGAGCAATACATTTTCCTCCGACCATTCTTTCATGGCATCCGGATCTTTTCGGAAAAGCCCTTCGCCTGAACAAGGAGCGTCCACTACAATTACGTCAAAAAATCCTCCGAGCCGTTGAAAATCTTCCGGATCATTGTTGGTGACCACCACATTGTTACTTCCCCACTTCTGAATGTTTTCCGCCAGAATGGAAGCGCGAGAACGGATAACTTCATTGGAAACTATCAAGGATTCTTTGTTGATCAAACTCAACAAATGAGTGGATTTCCCTCCCGGTGCTGCGCAAAGATCGAGCACCTGTAAGGGTTGCGTGGTGTCAACGGTTTGAATGAAAGCCTGTTCGAGAAACATGGAACTGGCTTCCTGCACATAGTATGCGCCTGCGTGAAAGAGCGGGTCAAGTGTGAAGGATGGTCGTTCGGCTAAATACTTACCATAGGTACTCCAGGGAACTGCCTCCAACTTTTGAAGCGCATTATATTTTTCGGGATTGATTCGGATAGTAACCGGAGACGGCTGTTGATGTGCGGCTTCGAAAGCGTTCCAGTCAATACCCAGTGTACTGCGCATTCGGGTTTCAAACGCTGTTGGAAAAGTACTAGTCATCGTTCACTTCAACTTCAACGTTGTTTCGAAGTTTTATCGTTATACTATTTATGAAAAGAACAAAGTAACAAAATTAAAGTCAATCATTTTAAAGGGTCTGTACGCATGCGCGAGCGATAATCTCGCAAAAGCATTTAAATTAGCAGGGTTTAAAATAGTACTTAAAGGTACCGTCATTGCGAGGTCAGACGAAGGAAGATTGTGGCAATCCCAAGAGTATGAAGTGCTCACACTATAGTCAGGGGATTGCATCACGCCATCACACAAGCCTCCGCTACTGTTCGCAATGACGGTTGCTTTTGGCAACTGAATAAGTTCTGCATGATAACGGCCAACGATCCGAAATTAAAAAGCTGGGTGAATGTTCCGAAGGGTTCTGACTTTCCGATTCAGAATCTTCCGTTCGGAATTTTTAAAACAAAGTACCTCTCTCCAGTTGCCGGTGTAGCCATTGGCGAGCATGTACTTGACCTGGTGTATCTGCACGAGCATGGCTACCTTGATGGTTTGGGATTGCCTGCCGGAATTTTTAATCAAAAGTACCTTAACGATTTTTTTGCCCTTGGCCGAAAGAAAATTCGTGAAGTGCGCGAACGCGTTTCCGAATTACTTCGTCATGATAGTACTGAAGTAAACGCGGCAACAAAAGAGATTGCGCTCATTCCAATGACTGAAGTACAAATGCTCTTGCCGGTTCGCATTTCAAACTACACTGATTTTTACAGCAGCGAAGAACACGCCACCAATGTAGGTTCCATGTTTCGCGATCCGAAGAATGCATTGCTTCCCAACTGGAAGCATTTGCCGGTGGGGTATCATGGTCGTGCATCATCCATTGTGGTTTCAGGAACCACCCTTCATCGGCCGAAAGGTCAGATCAAGCCAGCCGATTCAGAACTTCCGGTATTTTGCCCAAGCCGAAAATTGGATTTCGAATTGGAGGTAGCCTTTATCACCTGTGGCGAAACGAAACTCGGCCAGTCTATTCACACCCATCAGGTGGAGGATTACATCGCAGGGTTTGTGCTGTTCAATGATTGGTCTGCCCGCGACATTCAGCAATGGGAATATGTTCCACTCGGCCCGTTCCTTGGAAAGAATTTTGGGTCCACTATTTCTCCGTGGGTGGTTACGCTTGACGCACTCGAGCCGTTTCGTGTTGACGGTCCTGTGCAACACCCGCATGTTCTACCGTACCTGGCGTTCGAGGGAAAAAAGAATTTTGATGTCATACTGGAGGTATTGATGCAAACTGAAAAATCGACAGCGACAACCATAAGCCGATCTAATTTTAAATACCTGTACTGGAATGTTAATCAACAGCTCGCGCATCATACGGTGAATGGCTGCAATATTGAAGTGGGCGATTTGTATGCATCAGGTACCATTAGCGGTCCATCACCAGGCTCGTTTGGGTCGTTGCTTGAGTTAACCTGGAACGGGCAAAAATCATTGCACATGCCCGATGGAAGTGAGCGTACTTTTATTGAGGATGGAGATTCAATCATCCTTCGTGGGCATGCTGAGATGGATACTGTACGTATTGGTTTTGGTGAATGTAAAGGAAAAATTCTTCCGGCACTTTAGTTTAAATACCTATGAAATCACGACTGACTTTTTACCTATTCATTGCCGCACTGGTTGTGCTCGATGCAGTGCTGATCCGCAGTCCAAACCTGGTGGGTAAAATCGGGTTGTTGATTTACAAGTATCACTACCTGCGTACATTCCCCAAAGCATTGCTTACCCTTTCCCTTGTGGTGGGTGTTGCCGCCATCGTTGGTGAGGTTATCCGGTTTGTTGTGAAGAAGGAACTGATAAAACGATTGGCCGGATCGGTGCTGCTGTTTTTGCTGATTGTGTTGTCAACAGCATTGCTGGTAAAAGTAGGAATGGACTTTTCGTCTGGCAGTTACAGTCATACCGGGCTGCGCTTTCGAATTGGTGCTTACCTGTTGCCCGCCATTTTAGTAGTAGTATTTGTTTATATGTGGTTTACATTGCCGGTGAAACAAGCTCCTTTTCCGGAGTCACCGGCTTCCAGTAATAACTTTCCTCAGGATCATATCAAGTAATGCTAACCATTAATCCCAACGAGCTTAGTGTTCCTCAACTTCAGGCATATCTGCAAGGCGCGGTGATTCCTCGCCCCATTGCGTTTGCCAGTACTGTGGATAAGAACGGAAACGTAAACCTGAGCCCGTTTAGTTTCTTCAACCTTTTCGGCATGAATCCGCCTCTGTTGGTTTTTTCGCCTTCGCGAAGAGGAAGAGACAATACCACAAAGCACACCTACGAGAATGTGCTGGAAGTTCCTGAAGTAGTGATCAACATAGTAAATTATAGTATGGTACAGCAGGCATCGCTTACCAGCACCGAATATGCGAAAGGTGTAAATGAATTTGTGAAAGGTGGATTTACGGAAGTGCCGTCTACCGTAGTTAAACCACCGCGTGTTGGTGAATCTCCGGTGGCGATGGAGTGCAAGGTGATACAGGTTATCCCGACAGGCAATAGCGGTGGGGCGGGTAACCTGGTGCTTTGTGAAGTGGTATTGATGCACATCAGCGAAAGTGTGTTAGATGCCGAAGGAAGGATTGATCCGTTCAAGCTCGATGCGGTTGCGCGGTTGGGTGCCGACTGGTACTGTCGTGTGCAAGGCGATTCTATTTTTAAAGTACCCAAACCGCTGGAGCGCAAGGGTATTGGCGTGGATAAGATTCCGGAGAAGATCAGGTTGAGCAATGTGCTTACCGGCAATGACCTTGGTATGTTAGGTAATGTTGAAAAGTTGCCGGATGATGAGTCGGTAAAAAAAATTAAGCAACAACTGGAAGTGCAGCAGGCATTGATGAAAGGCGAGAACGCTGTGCATCGGTTGGCGCAGGAATATTTGAAGGAAGGTAAGGTTGAAGAAGCGTGGAAGATGTTGTTAGCTTGATTTTTTTAGCCTTATTCGCGAATGAGAAAACTTGTTGTAGGAATTTGGTTATTGTGATCTAAAATCGCGGAGGCAGGAATTTCAGCGTGATGCTTTGCAGGGTTAAATGATTGTATCATGATTCGATCTATTCTTTTGTTTCTGGCATTGGGTGTGTATCAGTCAGCAAATTGCCAATCGTACGATGAAGTCATTACCTCTTGCAGAGCAGCGTACATGAATTCAATGAGCCTTCCATTAGATCAACTGGAGCTTGTGTACGACTCTGCTGCTGAAAAGCTGTGCGAGTGTCTACTGGGAACCACGTTCCGTTCATTTAATGTCGTTGATTTGAATGGGCAACAGTATTACAGCAAGGATATGAAAGGAAAGGTTGTGCTGCTAAATTTTTGGTTCACTACTTGTCCGCCATGTGTAACAGAGATTCCAGTTTTCAATGAATTGAAGATGGAATTTAAGGAGGAGGATTTTATGATTTTGTCATTTGCAAGCAATGACAGAGAAGCAATGCTTGATTTTATGAAAGAAAAAATTGTTGATTACCCGGTGATTATTGACGCGAGGGAATTAATCGAAAAGGAGTTCAAAATGACATTTGGATATCCTACTACAATTCTTCTAGACAGAGATAGTGAAATTGTTGATTTTAAAAACGGTGGAGTACTTGATGCAGACAGGTTGCAGATAATGAAAGAGCATTACGCCTCAATGATCCGCGAGCACCTGGACAAGCGTGCGAATGCGAAGTAGAATTTAGATGAAGGAGACTTCAAGTAAATCTCTCCCACCACGAATTCATAGCTCCTCCATCAATATTGTAAGTTCGGGCTCCAATCGGTTAAAATGAATTCCAACCTGTTCAGGTGATTGCGTGTCTTAAAAAAGACAAGAGCCAACATTACTCAACCAACCTGCTATGAAGAAGCCCATTTTTGCCCTTTGTGTACTATTCCTTTTCGGATGTCATAATGATCCTGAAGTTACCCCAGACAATCCTCCGAATTTAAGAGCGCTCACAGCTACCGAAATGAAAGTATCGGGTGCTTCCAATGACTTTGCGTTTACGTTATTTCGAGCGGTGCAGGAAGAGCCCGACTTGAACGTTTTTCTTTCTCCCTTTAGTGTAAGCATGGCCCTCGCCATGGTGTTGAACGGTGCAGAAGGAGAAACCCAACAAAGTATATTGAATACCATCGACTATGGCGATATGACGGCCGAAGAGGTCAATCAGGCTTATCGCGATCTTACTTCACTTTTGTTGTCGATGGATAGAACCGTAAATCTGGGCATTGCCAACTCGGTTTGGTATTCAGATGAATTTCACATTAAAGAAGCATTTTCAACGGCTATTGGCGAATACTACGATGGAAAAGTAACAGCCCTAGATTTTAGTAACGCCAACGCCAAAAACACCATCAACAACTGGATTGAAGACAAGACCAACAACCGGATTCAGAATATGATCCAGTCGATTTCACCCAGTGAAGTAATGTTTCTGGTGAATGCTATTTATTTTAAAGGCGACTGGACCTATCAATTCCAGAAGTCCGAAACACACAAAGCTGACTTTACGACAACCGATGGAGCAACCACAGATGTAGACATGATGCACGCAGATGGTGTAAAAATGCTGCAACACTACAATGAGGAATTGATGCTGCTGGATATTCCGTATGGCAATGAACAATTCAGGTTAACCCTCTTAGTGCCACATCAACCGGATAAGCTTGAATCGGTTGCTGCCAAACTTAGTTCCGAAGTATTGTCCGCATGGCTTGGCGAAACAGATTCCATCAGCGTTGAACTGGAGTTACCAAAATTTACCATGAAGTGGAAAAAGGAACTTAAGCCTGTGCTCAGTTCAATGGGAATGAACATGAAAGGATTTCCGAATTTGTTTGAAGAAAATTTACCGCTCGAGATTTCGCGGGTAACGCATCAATCCTTTGTGGAGGTGAGCGAAAAAGGTACGGAAGCAGCCGCGGTAACTGTGATTGGTGTTGAATTAACATCGTTTCCACCAACGCCACCCAGAATTACCATAGACCGGCCTTTTATTTTTCTCATTCGCGAGAAGCAAAGCAATGCCATTTTGTTTATGGGACAATTAACCAATCCTGCGGCACTGTAAGCTACCGCAGGTTACAGTTGGTTGTTCTTTAAATGGTCAAGCGTCAGGATGTCGTAATCCAGGTGCTTGGCCATTTTGTTTAACCGGATGATGGTGGCAATTCCGGTGAATAAGAATAGAATAAAGAAGCCCGTGTTAAACACAATGGCGTTCAGTTCAAATAGTCCTTCGTAGGCCAGAATTACGTAGGCAAACATGATCACGGCAAAGAAGATGCAGATCACAAGGTTGTTTATTCCCTGGCGGTTTTCAATGTATGCTTTGGTGACGATCACGAGCATGGAGAATAGCAGGATGGCGCTCAGTGCCAGGTACAGTTGAACAAATTGTGTGAAGATACTCGGGGGTGTAACCAGGGTAAAAATAGTGAACAGCAAACAGCACGCAATGTAACCGTACCGGAACACCTTGTTAACCTCGCGTGGAAACAACCTACCTAGCAGTAGCGAACCAAATAGCGTAGAAAGGTAAAGAGTGATGTACTCAATCTTCACACACAAACTCCAGTTGATATCAGGAAACCATTGAACCGATAAGTAGTAGTTCGAAAAAACAGAACGGAACGCCCACGCCACGCAAAGACTGGCGTAGTAAATCAACGCCTTGTCTTGACCTTTTTTGATCAGGAAGTAACACAGCGAAGCCAAGGCGAAAATCCAAAGTGCACTGAATAAGATGGTACCCCATGTTTTTGTTTGTTTTTCCTGGTGAATTAAGAGTTCGGAGTCGCCCAGATAAATAGAGGTGTTAATACCGCTTCGGCTGTGATAGAAGTTGGCGAACTGAATTATAATTTCCAGGGTGTCACTTTTGGATGTAAACGCGTAGGTAGTGGGTTTCCATTGAGGCGAAGAGGTTTCTTTTGTTGGGCCCACGGTGCCATTATCGCCTTTGTGTTCACCATTGATCCACAGGCTGTAAGAGGAGTACACGTCAGGCATTTTAAGCGCAAGCTGTCGTTGTGCATCTTCTTTTGACAGGATTACCACGATTCGATACGTTCCGAATTCAACAGGAGGAATCTTTTCATCAGCATGCCACCACGAAGGTATTTTGGTGTACGCAGGCGATGAGTCTTTCTTGAAATCTTGTGTGGTGAGTAGTTGATTCGGATAGAATTTCCAAAAGCCATCCAAAGCAATGGATTTTTTTTGCAGACTTCCCAGGTGGAAATCCAGTACCCCTTCATGGGGTGCAATTGCTTTTGTGATTATCGACATGCTGATGAAAAGCCAACCAATACATGTCGTTAGAATAGCACGCATTTTAATAGGTGTGGCTTGGGTAGGGGGAAGCCACACTGGTCTACATAAAAAATGCCAGCCGGGTTTATAAAAGTAACATGATGAAGAAAAAAGCACATGTGTGCGCTGAATTCACCTTTTCATTCGGTTGAACAACAATTTTATCTTGATCGTGTAATTAAAATTGTTGCTGATTTGGGAATGGAAAATCTCGAATTGGTTTTTAGGCATGAAGGATTCACTTCACGCCTTTATAAATAATCTCACCTTTTGCCAATCCGAATTTTTTTCGAACCTCATCAGTCAGCTCGTTTACAAACGGATCTTCAAGGGCTTTCAAACCGGCACGTTCAATCCGTTGGGTGTAATCACGTCCATATTTCCGTACGTGATCATCCTGTCCGAATATTTTTTCACGCTCGCGGGGATCAGTTATCGAGTTATCTTCGAAAGTAACCTCGCCAACCGGTTTGAAGAACGGAACAAGCAAAATGGAAAAACCCCCGGGTTTCAACACGCGATGAATTTCGTTCATGGCCTTGATATCATCGCGTACATGTTCCAGCACGTGGTTGCAAAGCACAACGTCAAAGGTATTTTCAGCAAATGGTATTTCATGAATGTCCATCTTCACTTTTGCCAGCGGTGATTCAATGTCGGCTGTGATGTACTGATCGCTATGAATTTTTTCAAAGCGATTAATGAAACAGGCTTCAGGAGCGATGTGAAGTACGTGGAGTTGTTTTTTAAAGAAGTCAGATTTTTCGTTCAGGTAAACCCAGATTAACCGATGTCGCTCCAACGAAAGGCAATTCGGACATAGGGCATTCGGCCTGGAGTTGATACGACCATACGGAAGGAAGGTGCGAAACCCCGTTCTGCAAACCGGACAAAAAACCGAGCTGCCACGATAAAACAGACCAACTACTTTAAGCCCGAATCCGCCCACGCGCTGAAGATACTTTCTTGGAACAAAGCGGATCAGCCAGGAAATTACTTTTTTCATAAGGCGGCAAAGATAAATAAAGTCTACAGTCATTGGTCGGCTGGCGAGCGCAGTTTTCAATGCTGGATTGGAGTGAAACTTCCTTGGTCGATAATCGAAGGCGGTTATATGCTATCGACCCTCTACCATTCGGCTCTAAAAAAATGTTCACACCCTAAAACTATTCTGCTACAAGCCCCATCTTTGTATTGAAACGGCAAAAAAGCCGAAATCCTTCAAAATTGAATACATGGCCGAGACTTTACTCGACATTGCAATGATGCATTCCGACACCCTCATCGTCCGGGCGAAACAAGGTGATCAGGGTGCCCAGGGTAAACTGGTGCAGTTGTGGTACAAACGCATCTACAACTTCTGCTACAAGTTTTTCCTGGATCACGACATGGCCATGGAAGCATCTCAAAAAACATTTATTTCCATGTGTCGTAGCCTGTCAAGCCTGCAGGATAACGCACGGTTTAAATCATGGCTTTACAAGATTGCTGTGAACTACTGCCGTGAGGAAGCACGCAAGAAGAAGGGCAGCCGTTCATTGTCGTTCGATGTGGTGTGGAATCAGGATGCCGAAGACTCGCCACAATGGGAGCAATCTTCCCGCAGATACGACAGCCCTGAGCGACAATATCAACAGACCGAACTTTCGGACCTCTTGCAAGAAGCGCTTTTGGAATTGAACGAAGAGCAACGCGAGGTGGTGATTATGAAAGAGTATGAAGGACTGAAATTTAGGGAGATTGCAGAGGTGCTGAACATTTCGGAAAACACCGTGAAGTCGCGGATGTACTACGGACTGGATGGATTGAAGAAAATTTTAGAAAGAAGAAACATCACGAAAGATACGATTGACTATGAGCTATAAACCCGATCAACAAGCGTGGATGGATTTCCTGTATGGCGAGTTAGCAGGTGCCGAAAAGGAGAGAATGGAAAATTACCTTTCAACGAATGCCGAGGCGCGCCAGGAGTTTGAAAATTTCAAGCAACTGCGCTCCATGCTGGGCAGTGTAAAAGATAAGGAAGTAATAGCGCCACCGATTTTTGTTGGCGATAGCAAGCAACGCTTTTTCTGGAACACACCCTATGTTAAAACTATCGTGAGCATTGCCGCATCTTTGTTGTTGATTATGGTGGCGGGGAAACTGCTGGATATTCGCATCAGCTCGGGGGGCAACGAATTCAAAATCAGTTTTGGCGCACCGGCCGTAACACAACCGGTTCAGGTAACACCAGCCTCAACCTTAACGGCCGAGCAGGTGCAAGAGATGATTCAGTCATCGTTGAGTGATAACAACCTGGCCATGCAGGCAAGCTGGAAGGAATCGCAGCAGAAGTTGGATGCATCCATCAAAAATAACCTGGCACAGAATTCCGGTATGATAGATCAATTAGTGAAGCAGGCATCTTCCGCTTCGCAGCAGCAGATCAGCCAGTATGTTTCCGGACTTCAGGAAGAGAACCTGAAGCTTGTAAAAGATTATTTCTCGCTTACATCCAATCAACAGAAGGATTACATCGAAAACCTGCTGGTGGACTTTGCCAAGTATCTGCAACAGCAGCGTAATGATGACTTGCAGATCGTTCAGACCCGAATGAACAGCCTGGAGCAAAACACAAAGGAATTTAAACAGGAAACCGAACAAATACTGACGAGTATCATTACTTCGGTAGGCACTACGCCATCAAAAGAAACAAAGTATTAACACGAGCATTAAGCGAAGAGCTTAACCATTAAGAATTAATTGAAATGATGAACAATAACAGAGCAAGCGATATGAAAAGTATGATTCGACTAGTAATGTGCGGGGTGATGGTCATGGCACTGGGATTGAACCAGACTATGGCACAGAAGATTGATGACGAGCGCATGAAGCGCGACATCGAAGTGGCAGAAAATGTACTGGGTACATTGATCAAACAACAGTTTGGAAATCAGCGCACGTTTTTTCCTTTAGAGACAACCGCCAGCTATCAGCCGGGTTATGGTGTTACATTCACCCTGCCAGCCGATTACACAACACCGATTGTGTTTTCATTGGCCGAACCAGGCTCGAACGATGTAGTAGTGTGGGGTAATGGACGTGCTAATGTTGAATACCGCATTAGTGAAGACGGCCGCGGTGAAACGATCAACATCCGTGGTAACGAGCCACCGGAACCTGCTGTAGCGCCAGCTGAAAAATCAATGCGCTTAAAAGATCGGTCTAAGGAAAAAAGCCGTGTAAGCATGGACAGCATTCGCGATGTGTACAACCAGAAAGTAATTGAAGCCGCTAAAATTTTTATGGTTGATTATGGCGACATGATCACACAATTGCCGGCCAACGAAAGGATTGTGATTACCAATCAAGGTAATCAGCCAAGGATGTGGGTGAATCAATACTTCACCGCACCAAAGCGCACACACCTTTCCGTAGAAGGTCTTAAAAGTGATCTAACCGCTTACAAGCAAGGCAAGCTAAACCGTGACCAGGCCTTGGCCAAGATCAAAGTGGTGAACACCGAGTCTGTTGAAGAAGTTGCGCCTGATCTGGAATTGCTATCAAGTATTTTCAATCGGCTGTATCGGGCAGATCTGTCAAGAACATACTTTACGGAAGACAATATCTATTACGAAAGACTTAAAGATTTCGGGGTTATTTACTACATGCAGGTGTATAGCAGCAACGAGATTGACTACAAGCGATTCTCCATGCCCACGCTTAACATAAATGATGTCGACATGGAAACCCGGAATAAAAAAGTAAAAGAACTTTATCCGAAGTTTGAGCAGGAGTTGAAGGAGAACATGTTGGAGTACGGCAGAACGCTGAAGAGCCTGAAGGATGACGAAATTCTTAGCTTCCAGGTTCGGTTAACAAAGTGTGTTGAATGCGGAATTCCCTCAACCCTTGACGTAACGGTGAAAGGCTCTACCCTGAAAGAATACGGTAGCGGCAACCTTACCAAAGACGCGGCTTTATCAAAGCTTACCGTAAAGAAAGGACCAAATCAATAATCAAAAAGAAAAGAGAACGTGCCGGTGTACTAAAGCTGAAACCGGCACGTTTGTTTTTAAGCCGTTGGGAGTGAAAATAGACCGGAGGTATAGCCTCTTGTAACCTTCGCATCTAGATGGAGTACACTTGAAATAGCGATCAGACCGGTATGTGTTGTTGGAAAAAGCGCTGGTAATTGGGAACGTTTATCTAAACAAAAGTAAAACCGAATGAAAAAGAACCTGCTGATTGGCGCGAGTGCCATTGTTGTGTTGGTCGTTGTTTTCTTCCTTGTTCGAGGAAATACCAAAGGCGAAGCGGCTGAGATTATTGCTGAAGTAAAACGCGGACCCTTTAAGATTGAAATAGAAACCACGGGCGAACTAGAAGCCAAGAACTCGGTAAAAATTCTCGGTCCGTCATCCCTGCGGGAGTTCGGAATTTTTCAGGTCAACATCCAGAATATTGTGGATGAAGGTACCGTGGTGAAAAAAGGCGACTGGGTAGCCACTCTCGACCGTTCCGATTTTCAGAATAAGTATACCGCTAAACAAATTGAGGTAGAGAAGGCTAACTCCAAGTTTGTACAGACGCAACTGGACACTACGCTCATTATGCGGCAATCCCGCGATGAACTGATCAATCTTAAATATGCTGTGGAGGAAAAAGAAATTGTGCTGGAGCAATCTAAGTTTGAGCCGCCTGCTACAATTAAACAAGCCGGTATTGATCTAGATAAAGCAAGACGTGGTCAGGAACAGGCCTTGGAAAATTATAAAATTAAGAAGCGCCAGAACATTGAAAAAATGCGGGAGGTAGCAGCCGAACTTCGCAAGGTGCAAAACGAACTAACGGCCATGACCAAAGTGCTGGAAGCCTTTAATGTGATTGCACCTGAACCGGGCATGGTAATCTATGAGAAGGGCTGGGACGGTAAACCCATCAAAGCCGGTTCGCAAATTAGTGTTTGGGATCCAACAGTTGCCACATTACCCGATCTCACTACCATGATGTCGAAGACATACGTTAATGAGGTTGATGTTCGTAAAGTAAAATCTGGTCAAAAAGTAGAGATCGGGTTGGATGCCGATCCGGACAAGAAACTAATAGGTTCGGTGGTTCGCGTAGCCAACGTGGGTGAGCAGCGACCCAATTCAGATTCGAAGGTTTTTGAAATCAATGTAGAAATTTCCGGTTACGACCCAACCCTGCGACCATCAATGACAACCAGCAACAGAATTATTGCCAATGTTATTGACAGTGCATTGTTTATTCCGCTTGAGTGCCTGCACAGCCAGTTTGACTCGATCACCTATGTATTCAAAAAAGAAGGTACTTCGGTAATCAAGCAAGAAGTAATAGTAGGAGAGACCAATGCCAACGATGCGGTTATACTGGGCGGACTTTCCGAAGCAGACCGAATTTATCTTTCTGTTCCTCCCGGCAAAGAGGAAGACGAAGTGAAACTGTTGAAGGAAATGAACGGAAAGCGCAGGAAAGATGACGACAAGAAACCTGCCGTGGTTGTTCCTACCAGTGCCAGTGTTTCATCCAAGTAACTGTACGGGTTATGTTTTCACCACGCCTATTGGCTAACCTCTACATTGCGATCGATGCTGTTATTGCTAACAAGGTTCGCTCGCTGCTTACGGCACTCGGTATTATTTTCGGAGTGGCGGCTGTTATTGCCATGCTTGCCATCGGTAACGGAGCCCAGCAGGAAATTTTAAATCAGATAAAACTGGTTGGTGTTAACAATATTGTTATTAAGCCAATTGTTGAACAGGAAGAAGAAAAAGTCACCGAACAGGTAGGTCAAAAAGAGAAAAAGAAATTTTCTCCCGGGCTAACCATTCGCGATGTACACAGTATTCAAAAAGTTATTCCCGGCTTAACCAGTGTAAGCCCTGAGATTATTCTGGATAGTTACGTGCTTCGCAACGGCCTGAGGCGCTCCGCTAAACTGGTAGGTGTAGATCCGGTTTATTTCGAGCTGTACAACTTTAATTTGTACGAAGGGCAGATGTTCAACGAAGAACAGGAGCGTATGGGCGCGCCTGTATGCATTATTGGTAGCTCCATTAAAGCAAAATTTTTCCCTACAGAGGATCCGATCGGTAAAAGCATTAAGGTTGGTCAGCAGTGGCTAACGATCGTGGGCGTGCTGGCTGAGCGTTTTGTTTCCGAATCCAGCATCAGCAAACTGGGTATCCGTAATTTTAATATGGACATTTATGTTCCGCTGCAAACTGTATTGATCCGCTACAAAAACCGCGATAAGATTACTGCGGAAGCCTTGCGACTGGCGGCCATGCAAAGCCGTGGCTTTTTCTTTATGTCGCCCGGAAGTTCGGATGACCAGAATGAAGCAGAAAAGAAAAACTATCATCAGTTGGATCGACTGGTCATCCAGGTAGATGAAACCAGTCAGTTAACCCCTACAGCCGAAATCATTTCCCGCTTGTTAAAGCGCAGGCACTATGATGTGGTTGATTATGAAATCGAAATCCCTGAATTACTGCTGAAACAACAGCAGCGTACAAACGATATTTTCAATTATGTATTGGGTGCAATTGCCGGCATTTCACTTTTAGTAGGTGGTATCGGTATCATGAACATCATGCTGGCATCTGTACTGGAGCGGATAAAAGAAATTGGGTTACGGTTATCCATTGGAGCCAAGAAGAGTGACATCGTTCAGCAGTTTTTGTTCGAAGCGATTATGATCAGTATTTCCGGAGGCATTCTGGGTGTGATATTGGGAGTATCCATGGCCCTGGTCGTGTCTCAGGTAGCTGACATCCCTACCATCGTAAGTTTCACTTCAATTTTATTAAGCTTTGGTGTGGCCGCTACCGTTGGTTTGATCTTCGGTATCGCTCCGGCACGCAAAGCAGCAAGTCAAGACCCTATTACATCATTACGTTATGAATAAAGCCCTGATATATTCTTTTGTATTCTTTATATCAAGTACGTTTCCACTTGCTGCGCAGCAAACCTTTTCAATAGAAGAGGTGATTCAACGCGCGCAATCGCAGTCGCCTGCCTACAAACAAGCCGAAACCAGGCGCGAGAATAGATATTGGCAGTACCGGTACTATAGAACAAATTATAACCCTCAGGTTAGGTTGATCAGCAACAATGCTGGTGCCTTGTATAACAATAGTTTTAGTCCGGTACGCCAACCCGATGGATCGATCGAATATCTGCAAATAAATCAATTTAACCCAGGCGTGAATGTTGCACTTCAGCAGCCCATTCAATGGACGGGTGGTATGATTTCACTGAACTCAATCTACAATTACTTTAATGATATTGGAGAAAACACATCACAGTGGAATGGCTCAATCTTCAATCTTCAAGTGAATCAACCGATTTTTTCGTACAACCAGTTGAAGTGGGATAAGCGTATTGAACCGATCCGGTATGAGGAATCGAAACGTGATTATGCAGAATCAATGGAAGAGATTGCGCGAGGTGCCGTTAACTACTTTTTTAACGTACTCGAAGCGCAGGTTAATCTTCAGATTGCCCAATACAACCTGGCCAACAATGATACCATTTATAAAATAGAACAAGGACGTTATAATATTGGTACAACTTCACGCGATAAATTGCTGCAAGTAGAATTGCAATTACTCCGTTCGCGGCAAGATGTGGCGCAGGCCAGACTGGATTTACAAACAGCAAGCTTATTGCTTCGCACATTCATAGGTCTTACCGATGGAGAGCCATTTAGTCTGAAGTTGCCTGACAGCATACCAACATTTTTAGTTCCGGAAGAGGAGGCATTAGGACACGCCAGGGAAACCCGATCGGCTTACATCGCCTTTGAGCGAAGAAAGATTGAAGCTGAGGCTGCAGTAGCAGAGGCCAAAGGAACACGCTACGAAGTAGGTATCTCGGGTGCGTTTGGATTGAATAATGTGGGCGGTACAATTGGTGATCTTTATCAGGACCCGGCACGACAGCAGATTGTTAATTTAACATTTAATATTCCATTGATCGATTGGGGTAGGAGAAACGCATTAATGAAGAGCGCCTATGCCAACAAGCGCCTCAACGATTACCTGATTGCCCAGGATGAAGTACTTTTTGAACAGGAGATTTTAACACAAGCACGGCAATTTGAAATGTTGTACTTGCAAATTGAAACAACAAAGAAGTCGGATATGGTAGGTCTTGAGCGTTACATGGTAGCACAGAATCGGTACCTGATCGGTAAGATCGATATCACCAACCTGAACATTGCCTTGACAGAGAAAGATACAGCCAAGCGAAGTTATCTGCAGGCACTGCGGTCATTCTGGGTAGCATACTACAATCTGCGCAAATTGACACTTTATGACTTCAGTGATCGGAAGTACTTATACAATCCGTTTTCTGACGATAAAGGTTGAATACAGCGATGACTAAATCCCCGTGTACGTAAACGGGGTTATCTCTTTCAGTCGTGCTTTTACTTTGTCATTTACAGTCAGGCTGTCAATAAAAGCTGCAATGCTTTCTTTTGTTACTTTTTCATTTTTCCGGGTGAGTGCTTTCAGGGCTTCGTACGGATTGGGATAGCCTTCCCTACGTAATACTGTTTGAATGGCTTCCGCTACTACAGCCCAGTTATCATTGAGGTCGCGATCAATGGCAGCCTGGTTCAATTCCAGTTTGCTCAAGCCTTTGAGGAGCGATTGAATGGCAATATAGGAGTGCGCCAACGGTACTCCCACATTTCGTAGTACGGTGGAGTCGGTAAGGTCGCGTTGCAATCTTGAGATGGGTAGTTTTGCAGAAAGGTATTCAAAGATGCCGTTGGCAAATCCCAAGTTACCTTCGGCATTTTCAAAGTCAATCGGGTTTACTTTGTGTGGCATGGCAGATGAACCAATTTCACCTTCCTTGATTTTCTGTTTGAAGTATTCTATCGAAATGTATTGCCACACATCGCGACTGAAATCAATCAGAATAGTGTTGATTCTTTTCAGGTTATCGAACAGGGCCGCCAGGTTATCGTAGTGTTCAATTTGTGTGGTGGGATAGCTGCGCACCAAACCGAGGTGTGTGCAGAATTCTTCCGCAAATTTATTCCAGTCGATATTCGGATAAGCAATATGGTGTGCGTTGAAATTTCCGGTGGCACCACCAAACTTCGCAGCATGCGGAACAGTTTTCAACTGGCCCAGTTGTTTTTCCAGTCGCGAGGCAAAAACCATAATTTCTTTTCCTAGCCTTGTAGGTGAAGCGGGCTGACCGTGTGTAAAGGCCAGCATCGGAATGTCCTTCCACTCTTTGCTCAGTCCATTCAGGCGGCTCAGTAAAATTTCAATTAATGAAAAATATTCACGTTCCATAAATTCTTTCATCAACATCGGAATAGCCGTGTTGTTGATATCCTGCGAAGTCAATCCAAAATGTACAAACTCTTTAAAGTGATCGAGCTTTAGTTTTTCAAACTCTTTTTTAATGTAGTATTCAACCGCCTTTACATCGTGGTTGGTAATTTTTTCGATCTCTTTGATTTCACTGGCATGGTATTCGGTAAAGTTCTTGTAAATCTTCCGGATATCGCTCAGCATGTGTACGGGAAAATCCTCCAGTTCGGGGATAGTTGCTGACATCGCGATAAGGTATTCAATCTCCACCTGTACACGGTAGCGCATCAGGCCGAATTCAGAAAAATAAGGGGTAAGTGGTTTTACGGTTTCAAAATAACGCCCATCAATGGGCGATATAGCGGTTAGTGGATTTAATTGCACGGCACGGATTATTATGGCTCAAAATTAATCTTTTCCTCCTTACTTTTGTTAACGATTTAAGGAATTGAAATTGTAAGAAACAGCGTACACTATGGCATTTGGTTTTTTTAAGAAATCGGAAAAGAAGGAAGAAGTACACAGCGGGCCGCATTACTACGACCTGAGGGTGAAGAACATCATCAACGAAACGAAGGATGCCATTACTATTGTTTTTGAGCAGCCTTCAGGGAAGTCTATCAACTATAAGCCCGGTCAGTTTCTTACCCTGATCGCAACCGTTCAAGGCAAAGAAGTTCGAAGATCATATTCGCTTTGTTCTTCGCCATTTGTAGATCAGGACTTAGCCGTAACAGTGAAGCGTGTAGACGGTGGTTTGATGTCGAATTGGTTGCCCGACTCGTTGAAGGCAGGGCAGACCATAAAGATAATGGAGCCGATGGGGCAGTTTACCACGGAGTACGATGTGAAGCGTAAGCGCCACGTTGTTATGTTCGCAGGCGGATCGGGTATTACCCCGATGATGTCATTGATCAAAAGCATGCTTACGCAGGAACCTGAAAGTATCGTGTCGCTCATTTATTGTAACCGCGATATCGACAGCATCATCTTTAGGGATGAATTGGATAAATGGCAAACGAAATATGAGGGCCGCCTTCATGTGATTCATGTGCTCGACAATGCCCCGATGAACTGGCAGGGATATTCAGGATTACTTAATCACGATATGCTGGAGAAACTTTTCGAGCGCATACCCGATTGGGGAATCGACAAATCTACCTACCTGATGTGCGGACCTGAAGGGATGATGAAGAATGTTACAGCACTGCTGGCAGAACGAAAAATTCCGACCGATAAAGTTTTTAAAGAAAGTTTCGTTCAGGGCATCCTCAACAAGGAAGAAAAGAAAATAGAATCAACGTCTGCTGAAAACAGTGTAAAAACAAGAGAAGTAACCATACGATATGACGGCCAGGAGTTCAAGGTAATGGTGGATCCAAACACAGCCATACTTCATGCCGCGCTTGATCAGGGCATTGACTTGCCGTACTCATGCCAAAGCGGTTTGTGCACCGCGTGTCGTGGAAAGGCATTGTCCGGAAAAGTGAAGTTGGATGAGGAGGAAGGACTATCGCAGTCAGAACGAGCAGAAGGATACGTGCTTACGTGTGTAGGCCATCCTTTAACGGACGATGTAGTGATTGAAATTGGATGATAATGTAAATGCGAGATTGGTATTAAGCTTTGTGCTTCTTATCGCTCGAAATATTCTCCACCGTCCATTCAATTCTTTTTTCAAACGGAAATTTTCTAGCGTCACAGTTTTGTTTGCTGCATATTTTACAGCTGAAATCCAGACAGCCATCGGAGTGTACAAATAATTCCAGCGACTCCCCAAATTCTTTTCGTACCAGGTTTGCGAGGGCATCGATTTCGTGGTGGGCTTCGTGTACGTTAAGATACCAAGGCACGGTAAGATGGCAATCGAGGTGCAGCATGCTGCCGTACTTAATAATGCGCAGGTTGTGAAGATCAACCCAGTTTTCTCTTCGGTTTTTATTCAGCGTTTCCACCAGTTTACTAAGCAAAACTTTATCGGTTTCGTCCATGATGCCGGCCATGGAAACGCGTATAATTTTGTAGCCTGTGTATAAAATGATCAGGCTGAAAGCAATGGCTACGACACTATCAAGCCAGGTTATCTTGCTGAAATAGATCAACACCAGCCCCATGAGTATGCCCAATGTAGAGTAGGTATCAGACTGCAAGTGTTTGCCGCTGGCCACCAAAGCCAGTGAATTATTTTTTGTTCCAGTTTTAATGCAGATCATTCCCAATGCATAGTTGATAATGGCGGTTGCGGAGATCAGGATGATGCCAGCATCAAGTTGCTGAATTGGTTGCGGGTGGATAAGGATGATAATCGCTTTATAAATGATGAGTACACCGGCAACCAGTATCATTCCACCTTCAATAGCAGCCGAAACAAATTCGATCTTTCCATGGCCGTACGGATGGTCTTCATCGCGTGGTTTGGCAGAGAGATACAAACTGTACAATCCGATAAATCCGGCTACTACATTGACAATACTTTCGAGCGCATCGGTTAAGATGGAAACGGAATGCGTGAGGTAGTAGGCTACCAGCTTTGTTACAAACAGGATAACCGAAATGATGGCCACCCATTTCTGAAGGCTGATGTTTTGCGTTGAGTTCCCCGGTGACTTCATGAATTGGCTTTGACGCGAAGTAATACTTTTATCAAAGCAGGTACCGCCACCATTACCCAGACAACATTAATGAACGTATTGGCAAATGCGCCTTTGTAGTAGGAGTAGACTATAAGAAGAATTCCTCCCACCAAATTAAGCAGGTAAAACACGGGTGAATCTGACCTGAGTTTCTGATAGCTGTTAAGGCCATAGGCTAACAGGACAGCAATAGAGCCGATCCATCCCAGAATATCGATTAGTAATTTCATGGCGTTGCGAGCAAGTTAGAACTTTATTCTCGCCTGAAATTTAACATCGTTTCGGATATTTCCTTCTATACTGTCCACGCCCGAACCAATTTCATCCTGATGCTGGTAACGGGTATGTGCATAACGCAGCCAAAGGCTGATTTGCTTGTTGAGTTTATATTCAAGTAAAAAGTAATTTCTCACCCCCTGATTGTAGTAGGCGGGGAGCGAAAACGCCAGCCATACATCGCGCTCGTACACATATTGTCGGTTGTCGTAGTCATCGGTGTCGAACAACGCATAGCGGGCAGTGAGTTCTATTCTTCCAAGATCAATACCAATATCCTGAAGCAGTGCCATGCCGTGTGTTGTATGTTGATTGATGGAAAAGGAACTGAACTGAGCCCGTGTTTTTAGTTTTAATTTTTGTCCGATACCATAGTCGCATTGAAACCAGTAGTTGTATTTCTTTCCCTTGGCTGTCAGGTAAAGATTAGGATTGTCAGATTCGATGTTTCGTTCTTTCGATTCCTCCCGAACCTGAGCGAAGAGCGAAACTTTTCGCGAGCGTTGATAGCTGAACCGCAGCAGCCACTCATGCCCATTGGAGGGTGCATAACTCCGGTAGCGAAGCCATGGAAACCGGAACAGGTCAACATAGCCGGCAGTGGTAAATTTTCGGTTGAAGCGATACTTCCATCCCCAATAGGTGCCGGTTTCATTTTGTGTTGTACTACCTTCGGCAAATGTGTTGGAATAGAATGAATAGAAGTTTTTCTCAAACTTTCGGTGTAGTATCGACAGGTCAAGTTTGGGTGTCAGGCTCCAAAGTACACCGGCAACATAGGCATATCCTGCATGGAGTGTTTGGGCATATTCACTGAAGAACGAAGCATTCTGAAAAGTGTAGTTGAGGTACAAACCTGTATTTATATTTTTTCTGCCATTGAAATTAAATTGATTATAAACGGATGGCGATCGGTTTATGGGCAAATCAAATGACACCTGATTAACCATGAGGCCGGCCTCCAGCTGCTTGTTTTTGTACTGTACTACGCTGCCAAAATTTATCTCTCCTATCTTTTGTCGTTTGGCAAGTTCGTTGTTGTTACGATGAAGACCTGTGTTTTGAAGCGAGGAAATAAACGGATCATCTTCATTGCTAATTTCAATGTTGGCATCGCGCCTGGTAAACGAATAGAATCCAGTGATGAAGAAATGGCGGGTAAGTTCAACAGTGGCTGCAACTCCACGTAAATATCCCGCTTCATAAACGGAAGTGTAAGGTAGTATTCCCAGGTTTGTTCTTCGAGTTGTCGTAATGGTTTCTCCACCTTTGCCCATCCCGAAAATTCCACCCAGCATTAATCCCTGACCAAACTGACCTTGATAATTTCCCAAGACAATATTTTTCAGCCTGCCCTTGTTTTGAAGTTGGGCGTGAAACGAAAGGTAATCCATTCCATATTGATGATGGGATGTAGACCATGTGATTTTTTCACCGGCATCTTTTTCCAGCGTAAATCCAAAACTGAAATCGCCAGGCCTGCTGTTTCTGAATCGTACGTAAAGTTTGTCGGGCGATCCGTGAAACTGATCGTCAGCATCAACTTCATGTGTAAAACCTTTTTTGGATTGCAAGGTTCGTTCATAGCGAATAATCAAATAGCGATCGCCATCGTGTTGTACCCTTCTCCAAAGGGATGAATTTAAAGAGCCTGACGGGTCAGCAACGTTTACGAATGGAGCCAGATTGTAAAGGGTGACGAGATCAAAGCCCGGAACACTTTGCAGTTCATAAAGCGAAATAAAATTTCCGAATTCATTCCGATAGGCAAGCAGGTTTTTTATTTGATCTTCCGAAAGAATTTTAATAAAGTGTAAGTCTTCAGCCGTTGCTTTGTTCAGATTAATGGGATTGGAGAGAAGTTGCGCCAGGTTTTCATAGAGTTCTTCATAATTCAAATCAATATCCTGAAAGCCGTACAGATTGTCGGCAATGTGTTGCAGGTCTACTTCTTTTCGTGGATACTCCTGTGCGTGCAACGAGGTTATGAGCAAAACACTAATGACGATCAGCAGCGATTTCATTTTTTCTTTTTATGAATTGATAGCCAACGGTAGCCTGATGCAACGCACCGATGTTGCTGGCATATTCAAAGGCATAGTCAAGCAGAAACTTGGCAGGCCTGAATCCCAAGCCAACAAATCCTGCGTTCGGATTAATGTTGAAGCCCGTTCTGAACAGAAATTTTTTATGCATCTGGTATTCTATTCCTGCTTTCCAGGTAGCATCGTAATCGAGGTCCTTTTCAATTTCAGTGGTGATGAATACTTTATTGATTGGTTTAAAGGCTATTCCTACGGTAAGAATCGTAGGCACGCGTTCATCGCCTTCTTCTAGTTTTGGCTGATTGATATTAACAATGTACGCGCCTACTAAAAGTTGAGGGGTGAGTTCGGCTATGCCCCCTGCCGAAATCGTAAAGACATCTTTTCGTCCGAACCCTTCTGCATTGTATTGAATATAGTTTACTTTAATACCCAGTGAAGCAAGTCCAAAGCGGTTGCCAAACCCAGCGCTCAGAATTTGTTCGCTATATAAATCATCACCAAAGCGGTAAACGCCAAAGCCGGCAACACCGAGTTTCGTTGGGATGGCACCTACCATTGCCATCTTGTTAAAAGATTTGAATTGTGGTATGGCTTTGAAGGAAAAAGCTGTAGTTACTTTCGTGACACTGGCAAGTCCACCGATATTGTTTACTACAGACCATTCGTCCGATAAGCAGGCCGATGCATTTCCTAAGGCGTGTGCCCGTGCGCTGAGTACTGTTGATGAACTTTGCGAGAAAGTAGAATAGCTATAACCTAGCAGAATTGCTAACGGAAGTAATCGCATGACAACGGGTGTTAATTCGGTTATCGAATATAACCTTACAATTATTGTGAGACAATGAACGGAAAGACTTTTTTAGGCTGTTAGAACTCCTTTCTCAGATTCAGGAAGAACCCACCATCGCCTTCGCCATTGAAACTATATTCGAGTCGTATCACCATGTCGTAGGAAGCTACGATGTCGATGCCGGCTCCAGCACCCGTCAGTACCTTGTTGGTGAGTGTAAGAGTATTTTCTGTAGCGTAGTTTGGATAGTTTTTTACATACGCCAGGTCAGCGTAGGTCTTAACATAAATCGAAAGCGGTATATGTCGGAACTGAGGTATCGGCATAGCGCCCCAATGATACGTTCGCGAAAAGATTCGTTTCTTCAGTGTGGATTTATTCAGCAGATAGTAGGGACCTTCAACCACGAAAACTTCATATCCGCGAACCACTTGTCGCCTGTAACCCAGCGACCCGTAATTGGAATAGGGTATGTCTTGCGGAGCACTCCAGTAGGCAACGGTATTATTCGAGAGGTAGAGTTCGTTTTTCAGATCGCGGTGCAGCGATGCCGAGGCAGTAATTTCAAAGCGTTGTAAATCTTCGTGACGGGTAAGGCCGTTCCAGTTTACAAGTGCAGAAATCTGGTATCCGTTTAATGGATAGGCCACATAGTCGCGATGTTCTGAATTGAATAGATAGGAAAGAGTAGTGTACTGTTGGTTTTTCCGACCATCGCCAAAATAATTAGGATTGGTGATGGCTATCGTATCATCAATGGTTACATTTCGGTATGCCAGGGTGAAGGCATGCGATTCATAAAACGATGGCCGATAGGTGTACACAATGCTGGCACCTTTCGTGGTGCGCATGATGTCTTTATCTGGATTGAGTGAATCGGAGAAAACAAGTTTGTGATCCAGTGTTTTATACGCCAGGTTTTTAACTTCCGAAAAATCGGCACTGATGGCTAGCCCTTGCTTTTGTTTTTTATCGATGTAGGGAAATCGATACATGACTTCAAACTTTCGAACAAAACCGAATTGTGCAGTAAGTCGAAGGGTTTCATTTCGGCCACGCATATTGAACTGGTACAAGCGCAATCCATAATTTACACGACTGAAATCGTGATCGTAGGTTTGCCACCATTCATTGAAGTTTCTGTCGGAGAGTTCAAAGATGGGCGCGGGGAAAGTATACCATCGTTCGTTTACATCGATCAGCAAATCGATTTTGTCTGATTCCAGTTCCAGCGTTCTGATCTCCACGGTATTGAAAAGGCGAAGATTGAAAATCTTCTTTTTGTCAAGGTCAAGAACAGATTGAAGTTCCTGGTTATAAATAATATCGCCAGGCCGCAGGGTGAGTTCGCGCAGAATAATCTGATCGCGCGTAATTTTATTTCCAACAATGAAAATACGATTTACTTGCAGGAATCGTCCTGCCGTATCGATCGGAATGATTTTAGCGCGACCGGGTCGTTTCAGCGAATCCATCGCCAATAGCGATTCCGCACGTTCCGTTTTTGCCGGAGCGGAAAAGAAAGCGATAAGACTGAAGAGAACTGCTACCATGCCGTAACGTTATGACCCTCACTACCCTGATAAAGTTTAACGCTACGCGTCCTGACGTCAGGAATTTTGCTGATGCTTTTTTCTGTATGATCTAAAAAGAATTATTGCACCAGCAATAATCAGCGGAATACTGAGTATCTGCCCCATGTTGATGGGAAGGCTTGTTTCAAAATCGGCCTGCGGTTCTTTCAGGAACTCAATAAGAAAACGCATTGTGAAGCACCACACCAGGAAAATTCCGAAGAGGCGCCCGGGGGGCAGATTCGCTTTATGCTGAATCCAAATCCACAGGAGGAGGATAAACAGAAATACACACGAGATCGATTCGTAGAGTTGCCCCGGATGGCGAGCTATACCCAGGGTGCTGATCTTGGCCACGTAACCTTCATTTTCGCTTGGCTTTGCTACCAGGTAATCAAGGCGGAGTTCAAGCGGTTGGTCAAAGTATTCGGCCACGCGGGTTGAAAGGAGTGGGCGTAATTCACCGTTTACCAATTGGTCGACATCGCCTTTTGATGCACCGGGTTTGAAGAAGATGTAAATCCACATTGGCATTCTGCCATCAGCCTGTTTGGGTAAGGAATCATTTCGCATGTAGACCACATCCTCAATGATTTTGTTTTGATCATGACGAGGATCAGTAATGGTTTCTGTTAACCGACCGGCAAATACCACCGACCATGGTTTGTCTGTGGGCGTACCAATGATTTCTGAATTAAAGTAGTTACCAAAGCGGATCAAGGCTCCGGTTAACGCGGCAAGAATCGCGATGCGATCCAGTACATACATATAATTTTGTCCGGGTTTTTTCTTGCGGGCGTACAGCCAAAGTGCAATAAAAATTCCGATACCGGCACCGTGGCTTGCCAACCCTTGCAGCCCAGTGAACCGGAAAGGGTTGAACTCAAAGGGCATGAATATACTCAGTGGATCTTGCCAGATAAGTTCTGCCTGATAGAAGATTACGTGACCCAGACGTGCCCCGATAATGGTGGCGACCACCATGTAAATGGTCAGGGTATCGACATCGCGCTCGGGCTTGCCTTCTTTATTAAAAATGTAGTATAGTATCTGCTGACTGATTAAAAATCCGAGGGCGAAAAACAACCCGTACCAGCGAAGGGAGAAACTGCCCACTGAAAAAATCTCCGGGCTACCGTTCCAAATGATATAACTGAGTAATGCCATAAGAGGCAAATATAATCCCTAATTCTAAAAACGGTAACGATTGAGGAATAAATTACCGTTCTGTCAGCAAGCTGGTGATGAGGTCTTTAGCACTTATCAAGCTGATCTAGTTCTGCTGCGAAGCACGATGATAGAATTGGGAACCGGCACCAGGTTCGCGGATCGACATTGAGATCGTCCAGGTGAAAGGATGGTGCAAGTCGCTCGCGTTTCCACTGGTTGGCTGCCCACAGCCGAAAGAATTTTTTCAGATATCCCTTCAGTTCGGCAGGGTCGTACTTTTCTTTCATCTTTCCGAAAACCTGCGTTGGAGACAATCTCTCCACGATGGCGTACTTTTCAATTTCTGCGAGTATCGGGTAGGGCATAAGGTCTGCTTCATCTGTCTGATGGCGTTCGAGCGGACGAAGTTCGGCAGTAGGTTGTAGATTGTTTACGCCCTGCAACCCGGTATGATGGAGTTCTTTTTCTGCCCATCTTAACCATTGTAGTACAAATACTTTACTCAGCCCGGCTATGGGTGCAAAGCTTCCACTGGTATCACCATCCATGGTAGCGTAACCAACATCGCCCTCGCTTCGGTTTGATGTAGTCAGCAGTACGGCTCGCGTTACATTGGCCAGCATCCAGATGATGGGCGAGCGCGACCGTGCCTGAATGTTCTGCAGGGTTATGTCGTCTGTTTCCCACGTCAGCTTTCGTCCAATGGCCTTTTCAATCTTGGTGCTGTAGGAAGAAACTTCGTCATCGATTTTCCAATGATGGAATTTCGCTCCGATGGATTCGGCTAGTTGGTGTGCGGAGTTAAAAGTATCCGAAGATGAGTTGGTTGTTCCCTGGTAGGCACAGGTGAGGAGTTGGGATACAATTGTTTTCCAATCCGAAGATTTTTCAATGCCCAGCTGTAGGCAGAATCTTTCAGCACCCAGTTGCTGTACGCCACGTTTCACCATTTCGGCAACGAACACGGCACACGATGATGAGTCGGCTCCGCCACTTAACGATAAAACAAATCCTTTCGCTTTACTTTTTCGGAGGTAGTCAAATAAGCCAAGCGCGATGGCGCGTGTCAGCTCTTCATTTTTTTCCTTGTTATCCGTGATGGGTATTGCTTCACTGTTGTCAGGATTATTAAAGTCGATGGTAGTAGCCAATAGATTAAAATTCTGAAACGACAATCGCTCGTTTACCGCGAGTAATTTATTCTGTTGGGCTATGATAATGTCGCCATCGTAAATCATTCTGCCGGCTTCGTTGCCCAGCAGGTTGGCGAATACATACGCGCATTTAAAATGAGCGGCACCCTCAAGCACTACTTCGCGCTCGCGTAGTTCACTTTTTCCTATGGCGAAGTGGCTGGCGCTTGGGTTGAAGATCAGGTTAACGCCACGTTGTGCCAGCCGGTAGCCCGGGCGCTTTTCCTTGCGCCATCCATCTTCACAGATTTCAAAGCCCAGGGTGATTCCGTCCACCGCATACACCAGATCACCAACTTCGAGCGTTTCATTATCGCGTGTAATTGTAGTAACCGTGTTGGGAGTCCAGGCATCGAACCAGCGTGGCTCGTAGTGTACACCATCGCGCGCCAGGTTTTGTTTTAATGTTATTCCCAGAATTTTTTTATTGCTGATAACACAGGCACCGTTATAGGTTACATCATGCAGGCGAACGGGCAGGCCGAGGCTTACAGTAATGTCAGCGCAGTGCTCGCGTATTTTGATTACTTCTTGCCAGGCGCGTTCGCTCAACCATTCGCTCAGGAATAAATCTTCACAGCCGTAACCGGTTACGCACAACTCCGGCAGACAAAGTATTCGTACCTGTTGCCGTCTGGCTTCGGAAATGGCTTCAATGATATTGGTGGAGTTGTTGGTCCAATCAAACGGAATCTGATTGACGGTGGCGCCTCCTATTTTTAGTGCTGGCATGGTGAATATCAAATAGAGTAACCGCGGTGAGCGGCTCTGTAATTTACAAGTTAATTGTTATGCAAAAACGGATACGATTTACGAAAGCAGGTTAAGCATCTCACAGGTTTTTAACGCAGCATCTTGTTCGGCTTTCTTCTTGCTGTTGCCAAAGCCAGTGCCTTTGGGTTCGTTATCAACAATAACCTGGGCGGTAAATTCTTTGTGATTCTTGCCTTTCTTTACGTTCAGTAATTCGAAGCGCACTTCTTTGCCTTCTTGTTGGGCCCACTCGATAAGTTTGCTTTTGTAATTTGAGTTGGAGTTCACCAATTCGTCCAGATCGTAGTTGGGGTTGATGAGTTTGTTGACTACGAATTTTTTTGTTTTCAGGTATCCCTTATCGAGGTAGATGGCGCCAACAATGGCTTCCAGTGTATTGCCGAGGATCACCTGCTGAAGGTGGGCGTTCTTTTGATCGTACTGAACAATGTTACCGACACCGATTTTTCGGGCCAGCAGATTTAATGTTTCGCGGTTTACAATGCGCGACCGTATTTCGGTGAGGAATCCTTCTGAGCGAAACGGAAATTTTTTGAAGAGGTAGTCGGCTACGGCCGCTCCAAGGATGGCATCGCCCAGGTACTCCAGCCGTTCATTAGACTCTTTAAAACCTTCGTCATTTTCTTTGGCAATGGAGCTGTGAACAGTGGCCAGTCGATAAAGTTCGAGATTAGAAGGGGTGATGTCGGCAATGTTTTTTATTGCTCTTATCAACTTCTCGTCTTGTTTCGTTTTTCCCTTCGGAAGCTTTAGAATTTTCCAGACCAATCGTTCAGTTTATTTTAGCTGGATGCTAATTTAACAAGAATCTTTTACACCGAAACCCTGTGAGACTTCGCGCATGGATGTTTGCAAAAAGATAAGGAAGTATAAGCCGCTAAACTTTCTTCAAAATGATGGAGAAATTGTGTCCGCCAAATCCGAAGGTATTGTTCAGTACAATATTTACGTTGCGTTCCTGCGCCTTGTTGAAGGTCATGTTCAACTTTGGATCAAGATCTGGATCATCCTCAAAGTGATTGATGGTAGGTGGTATAATTGACTGATTCAGCGCCATGATGCAGGCAATACTCTCGATGGCACCCGCAGCGCCCAGCAAGTGGCCGGTCATGGATTTGGTTGAGCTGATGTTCAACTTATAGGCGTGTTCGCCAAATACTTTTTGAATTGCGCGTATTTCACCGATATCACCCAGCGGGGTAGAGGTTCCGTGTGTGTTTACGTAGTCGATCTGGTCGGCATTAATTCCGGCATCCTCCAGGGCATTGTACATTACCTGGATAATACCTGCGCCTTCCGGATGGGGCGCTGTGATGTGATAGGCATCGGCCGACATTCCACCACCAATAATTTCGCAGTAAATTTTAGCTCCTCGTTTTTTGGCATGCTCGTACTCTTCCAGAATTAACGCACCAGCGCCTTCACCCAACACAAAGCCATCGCGGTCTTTGTCGTAGGGGCGGGAAGCGGTTTCCGGGGAATCGTTCCGTTCAGAAAGTGCCTTTAACGCATTGAATCCACCAACTCCGGCTTCGCATACAGCGGCTTCAGAACCACCTGACACGATAATGTCGGCCTTTCCTAACCGCAGGTACGTGAAGGCATCATAAAGTGCGTTAGTGGCTGAGGCGCATGCAGAAACCGTAACATAGTTTGGTCCGCGGAAGCCATACTTAATGGAGATGTGACCTGCACTGAGGTCGGGAATCATTTTTGGAATGAAGAAGGGATTGAAGCGCGGAGTTCCATCACCTTTGGTGTAGGATTTTACTTCCTCCTGAAAAGTAAGCAACCCCCCGATACCTGAACCCCAGATCACACCGATGCGGTTGGGATTAAGTTCAGTTAACGGGAGGTTTGAATCCTTTATAGCCTCATCAACCGCCACCATTGCGTACTGCGCGAAGGGGTCCATTTTACGGGCTTCCTTGCGATCGATAAAGTTGCCGATGTCGAAGTTTTTGATTTCGCAGGCAAACTTTGTCTTAAACAAACTGGCATCAAAGCGTGTAATTGGCGCTGCCCCGGATTTACCGTTTTTCAGGCCATCCCAATACTCCTGAAGGGTATTGCCGATGGGTGTGAGTGCACCAAGTCCAGTAACGACTACTCGCTTTAATATCATGTTCGAAGGGGTGTGGTTGAATAAGGGCTGCGGTCAACTATTTCTTAACGTTTTGCTCCAGGTAAGAAATCGCCTGGCCAACAGTTGAGATATTTTCTGCTTGATCGTCTGGAATTGAAATATTGAATTCCTTTTCGAACTCCATAATTAGTTCTACGGTGTCAAGGGAGTCAGCACCAAGATCGTTGGTGAAGCTAGCCTCAGGAGTAACTTCAGATTCTTCAACACCAAGTTTCTCGATGATGATCTGCTTTACTTTTTGTGCGATTTCAGACATGTTTTTAAGGTTTATGATTTAAAAATCTG
>Ga0315910_10000484_pt1 | contig 39622 bp, 27 predicted proteins | sample EdamamesoilMG_FD_204470 | JGI IMG/M metagenome (GOLD analysis project Ga0315910, IMG submission 204470) | Garden soil microbial communities collected in Santa Monica, California, United States - Edamame soil | ecosystem: Environmental > Terrestrial > Soil > Garden | place: USA: California...
TCGCAGCGCGTCATCGAAGGCTACTTCCATTTGATCTTGACCGTCGAGCTCGAGCCGGGCGCGAGCTTCGCGCCGCTCAAGGAGCGCCTGGAGTGCATGGGCGGTCCCGACGACTACGCCGTGCGCGTGATGCACCAGCGCGTGTTCCGCTTCATGCACCGCGTCTAGGCGCGCAGCACCCAAGGCCCCACTTGCCCTTCACCGACCAAGAGATCCTCGAGACCGTGCGCATGTTCGAGCTGGAAACGCTCGACATCCGCACCACCACGCTCGGCATCAACCTGCTGGACTGCGCCGACCCCGATCTCGAGGCGACCTGCGAGAAGGTCTACGCGAAGATCGTGCACCACGCGCGCCACCTGGTCGCGACCGCGGACTCGATCACCCGCGACTACGGCATCCCGATCGTCAACAAGCGCATCGCGGTCACGCCGATCGCGCTGGTGGCCGCGGCCTGCGGATCGCGCGACCTGGTGCCGATCGCGCGCGCCATGGACGCCGCCGCCAAGGAATGCGGCGTCGATTTCATCGGCGGCTTCACGGCCTACGTCTACAAGGGTTTCAGCAACGCCGACCGCGCGCTGTTCGAATCGATCCCCGAGGCGCTGACGCAGACCGAGCGCGTGTGTTCCTCGGTCGCGCTGGCCTCGACGCGCGCGGGCATCAACATGGACGCGGCCGCGGACTTCGCGCAGATCGTGGTCGAGACCGCGCGGCGCACCGCCGATCGCGGGGGACTGGGCTGCGCCAAACTGGTGTGCTTCGCCAACGCCGTGGAGGACAACCCCTTCGTCGCCGGCGCGCACCTGGGCGTCGGCGAGGCCGAGACCGTGCTCAACGTGGGCGTGTCCGGACCGGGCGTCGTGCGCTCGGCCTTGGCGCGGCTGGGGCCGCAGGCCGACCTGCTCGCGGTCGCGGAGACGATCAAACGCACCGCGTTCAAGATCACGCGCATGGGCGAGCTGGTCGGCCGCGAGGCCGCGCGCCGCCTGGGCACGACCTTCGGCATCGTCGACATCAGTCTCGCGCCGACGCCGGCCCTGGGCGACTCGGTCAGCGACATCCTCGAGCTGATCGGCGTCGATCGCACCGGCGCGCCGGGCACCACCATGGCGCTCGCGCTCCTGACCGACGCGGTCAAGAAGGGCGGCGCGATGGCTTCGTCCAGCGTGGGCGGCCTCTCGGGCGCCTTCATCCCCGTGTCCGAGGACGCGGGCATGATCGAGGCGGTGCGCTGCGGCGCGCTGTCGCTGGCCAAGCTCGAAGCCATGACCTCGGTCTGCTCGGTCGGCCTGGACATGGTCGCGGTGCCCGGCGACACGCCGGTCGCCACCATCTTGGGGATCATCGCCGACGAGATGGCGATCGGCATGGTCAACCACAAGACCACGGCCGTACGGCTGATCCCCGTGCCGGGCAAGAAGGTCGGGGAGACCGTCGAGTGGGGGGGGCTCTTGGGCACGGCGATCGTGCAGGACCCGGGCGCCTTCTCCTGCAGGATCCTGCACGCGCGCGGCGGCCGCGTGCCCGCGCCGATCCAAAGCTACCGGAACTGATCCGGAGTCGCTGGTCCGGATCTGGCGCCGGCCGGCATGTTTCCGATCGGAAACGACAAGCCCGCTCAAGACCCGCGCGCGGGGAGCCGAAGCTGGTGCGTGACCTGTCCCCGTCCCCGCGCCCTGACGCTGCGCTGCTCGCGGCACGCCCGCTGAGCAGCGTGTCCATGGACCCGAATCCGGGGGCGGCCGCCGCACGGCCCAAGGTGCTGCTGGTCGACGACCAGCCCGAGCTGCTCGGCGTGCTCGAGCGTTCGCTGGAGGCGCATTTCGAGATCCGCACCGCCGGCTGCGGCGAGCAGGCGCTGCGCGTGCTCGAACACGAGGGCCCCTTCGCGGTGGTGGTCAGCGACTACGAGATGCCGGGCATGAAGGGCACCGAGTTCCTGGCGCAGGTGCACCAGCGCTGGCCGGAGAGCGTCGGGATCATGCTCACCGGCGTGGTCAACGTCGACGTCGCGATCCGCGCGCTGCACTGCGGCCGCATCCTGCGCTTCCTCGAGAAGCCTTGTCCGCAGGACGACCTGCTGGCCGCGATCCAGGACGGCGTCCTGGAGCACCGGCGTCAGGTGCGCGCGCGCGTGCACGAGGGCGAACTCGAGTTCTCGCGCGACGCGCTGTGGCACTTCAACTCGGTGCTGACTTTCAGGGTCCGCGACCAGACGCGCATCCTGCACCAGCTCAACCGTTTCGTCGGCGAGCTGAACAGCGCCGAGTCGCTCGAGCAGATCGCCGCGCTCGCGGGCAAGGCGGCCTCGGACATGCTCGACCGCGCGGTGCAGGTGCAGCTGGGCACGCACCAACGCGCGCTGCCCGTGTGCATCGAGGTCGGCGGCGAGCTCTCGAGCGAGCGGCACGTCGAGGAGATCGTCGCGCCCGACGGCCGCGTCGGCGTGTTCGTGATGGACCTGCGCGACAAGGAGCAGCGCAGCCTGAATTCCGGGCAGCGCGAGACGCTGCAGGCGATCGCCTCGGCGACCGCGGTGGCTGCGTACAACGTGCTGCGCCGGCTGGAGCGCGACGAGGCGCAGCAGGCGACGATCCTGGCGCTCGCGCGGCTGGCCGAGCAGCGCGACAACGAGACCGGCAAGCACCTCGAACGCGTCAGCCTGTTCTGCCGCCTGATCGCCGAGGGCCTGCGCCAGGACGGCCACTTCAGCGACGTGATCAGCGACAGCTGGATCCTCGACCTCTCGCGCTCGGCGCCGCTGCACGACATCGGCAAGGTCGGGATCCCCGACGCGATCCTGCTCAAGCCGGCGCGGCTCTCGCCGGAGGAGTGGATCGTCATGAAGCGCCACACCGAGATCGGCGCGACCACGCTGCGCGGCGTGATCCTGGCCAACAACAACCAGAGCTTCCTGCAGATGAGCCTGGACATCGCCTGGTGCCACCACGAGAAGTGGGACGGCAACGGCTATCCGCGCGCGCTGGTAGGCGAGCAGATCCCCTTGAGCGCGCGCATCGTCGCCGTCGCCGACGTGTACGACGCGCTGACCACGATCCGGCCGTACAAGCACGCCTGGGAGCACACGCGCGCGATCGAATGGATCCGCCGCGGCAGCGGCACGCACTTCGATCCGCGGGTCGCGGGCGCCTTCGTCGCGCGCGAGCGTCAAGCGGACTTCATCCGCGCGCGGCTCGCCGACACGGAAGAGGACATGGCGCAGCGGCAGCGCGCGCTGGGCCTGGCGGTCTGATCCCGGCGGCCTCCGGCCTCGCGGGCCAGGCCCTGGCGGCGCGCCGCGCGTGCCCCCTTCGAGAACCGCGGCGCCGCAGCCTGGACAGCGCGGCTCCGGCGGCTACCCTGTGGCCCTCCGCCCGGCGCGGGAACCCATGTCGCCCAAGGCCCCCGTGCGCATCTACCTGGTCGGCAGCCATTCCACCGGCAAGACCACGCTCGCGCGCTGGATCCGCGACCACTACGGCCTGCCGATGATCTCGGAGGTGGCGCGCGGCGTGCTGGCCGAGATGGAGGAGCGCCTCGACCAGATCCGCTCGAACATCGAAGTCGTCGACCGCTACCAGCTGCAGGTCTTCGAGCGCCAGCTGTCCGCCGAGCACGAGCAGTGGGGCAGCTTCGTCTCCGACCGCGCGTTCTGCAACGTGGCCTACGCCGCGCACCATTCGACCGTGCTCGCCAAGCTCTGCGCGCAGCCGCGCTTCGCCGAGTACATGACCTCGATCCGCGAGGGGATCGTGTTCTTCCTGCGCCCGCACCGCGAGTTGCTCGCCGAGGACGGCGTGCGCGCGGCGGTGGCCTGGGAAGAGGTGCTGCGCATCGACGGCATGGTCAAGCTGCTGCTGGAGATGCACGCCGTGCCCTACATCCCCTGTCAGTCGCTCTCGATGCAGGAGCGCGTGCGCCTGGTCGAGCGCGTGCTCTCGCTGGCCGGGGTGCAACCGGCGGACGCGCGCCGTCCCGAGCTGCCCTTCGGCGAAATCGTCCCTCGCCGGCGCGCGCAGAACGCGCCGGAGTCCAGCGCTGCCAACGCGCCTCGACCTTAGGCAGAATACTCGGCTCCAGCTCCCGGGCGCCGCGCGAATTCCTGCGGCGTCTTCTCCTCCAGCCCCACCCCGCGATGTTGAATCCGCACCTGCTGCTGCTGCTTGCTCCCGTCCTCGGCGGTTCCGATCCGGTCCCTTCCTTCGGGGCCGTGCCGAGCTTCGCCGGCCTCGCCGACGAACCCGTGCTCGACCAATGGGTCGGCACGGTGAGCATCGGCGCGATCGTGACCACCGGCAACACCGAGACGCGCTCCGCCTCGGCGACGGCCGACGGCGAGTACCGCCGCGCCAAGGACCGCACCACGCTCGGCGCCTTCTGGAACTACCAGGACGACGACACCGGCGTGACGCAGCGCCGCGCCGGCGCCAAGGCGCAGTACGACTACTTCTTCTCGCCCAAGACCTACGGCCTGGTGCAGACGCGTGTCGAGAGCGACTACGAGGCCGACCTGGACCTGCGCTGGATCTTCGGCGTCGGCATCGGTCGCCAATTCCTCGACGGCGCCGTGCACAAGTTCAAAGGCGAGGCGGGCCTCTCGTGGTTCGACGAAAACTACGGCAATTCGCCCGACGAGAGCTACATCGCCGCGCGCTTCGCCTACGGCTGGGACTGGTTCATCAGCAAGTCCTGGACCTTCAACCAGAACGGCGAAATCTACCCTTCGCTCGAGGACGCCGATGACCTCTACGCCAAGCTCGACTCGCGCCTCAAGGTCGCGCTGACCGGCACGATGTTCGCGCAGGCGCAATGGGTCATGGACTGGGACAACACGCCGGCCATCGGCAAGGAGCGCATGGACAATCGCTACCTGCTGACGCTGGGCTGGACGTTCTAGGCGCGAGCGCGTGAGCACTGGCCGAGGCGCCCCCCGGCGCCGCGTGCCGTTTTGAACTTTCCGAAATCGACGTTCCCCATTCCGGAGGATTCCCATGGCGATGATGCAAGAGTTCAAAGAGTTCGCGATGAAGGGCAACGTGATCGATCTCGCCGTGGGCGTGATCATCGGCGCGGCCTTCGGGAAGATCGTGACGTCGATCGTCAACGACATCTTGATGCCGCCGATCGGCCTGCTGCTGGACGGCAAGGACTTCAAGAACCTGTACGTCGCCTTGAAGGGCGGGCCGTTCGAGAGCCTGGAGAAGGCCGTCGAGGCGGGCGTGCCGCTGATCCGCTACGGCAACTTCATCCAGACCGTGCTCGACTTCCTGATCGTCGCCTTCTGCATCTTCATCGTGGTCAAGCAGGTCAATCGCCTGACGCCCGCGGCGAAGAAGTAGACGCGCGCGGGCGCAGCTTCCGATCCGGCCCGCGCTCGCAACCGCGAACGCGGGCCGGATCCTTTCACTGCGGCAGGGCCAGCGCGTCGCGCAGGCTCTGCGCGATCCGCCGGCGCACGAGCGCCGGCGCGAGCCGCGAGGCTTCGAGTGCCTGGTTGTGCTCGGGGAACAGCGCAGGCGCGGCCCTGCCGAACCACAGCTCGGGCGAAGGCGAAGCGCTGGGATGGCAGCGCCAGGCGAGCGGGGAGTCGGCGGCCGTGCCCTCCAAGTGGTTGAGCGCCGCCGCCAGTTCTTCCAACGCTGGACGCGGCTGGGCTTCGCGCGAGGGCATCTCGAACCACGAGAGCGTGCTCACGACCATGCGGTAGCTGCAGCCCGCGGCCCGCGGTCCGACCGCGAGCGCGACGTTGCGCGCCGCGCCGGAAAAAAGCGCGTGGCGGCCCGGGTCGAACATGCCGCGCGCGCCTGCGCGCGAGGAACCAACGCCCGCCGCGGCGGTCCACACGCACCAGTCCAGGTGCGTGATGTCGTCCTTGGCCGCGCGCGCGAGGTCGGCCTGATCCTGGCGCAGCGCCTCGAGCTGCGGCGCGAACAAGGCCTCGAAGTCGCGCGTGTCGCCGTCGAGCAGGCGCGGGAAGTGCTCGAAGAGGTACTCGCTGGCACGCTGGAATCGCAGCGCATCGCCGAGGCCTGCAAGCTGCGCCGCGATCGGCGAGCGCTCGACGTCGACGATCGCGGCCACGATGCAGTCGAGCGCGAAGGCCGGCTCGTTCGAGCCCTGGAACAGGTCGCCGGCCGCCGCGGCCGCGACCAGGGCCGCTTCGCGCGGCAGCGCGAGCTCGGGATGGCGCACGGCGAACAGCGCGCAGTTCCCGTCGGTGTCGAAGTGGTTGTTGACGATCGCCGTGCAGCCCGCGGCGAGCTCGTCCTGCTCGCGCGCATCCAGGCGCGCGAAGGCCAGCGCGGTCTGCGTCGAAAGGTCGCGTCGCAGCGCCGCGGGCGTGCGCTGGCCTGGCCAGTGCGACAGATTCAGGCCCGGCGCGTCGAAGGCGCCGTCGACGGAGATCACGCGTTCGAGGCCCGGCTCGAACTGGTAGCGGACCGGAAGCTCCACGCGCGCGCTACTGTCCGGCGGGCTTGTCGCCCTTGGGCGCGGCGGCCTCGGCGGCGCGCTTGTCGATCAGCTTCTGCACCAGGCGGATATTGTTGCGCGTGTCGCGCTCCGCGATCACGACTTCGCCGCGGCGCGTCGGCGTCAGGTCCGTGCGCGCCAGCAGCGCGGTCGCCTCGACCAGGCCCTGCTCGTACATCCGCTTGGCGCGCTCGAGATCGCGCAGCAGGTAGTAGTGCAGCATCACCGCCGTGTCGTTGAGGTAGTTGGGGTTCTTGGGCTCGAGTTCGAGCGAAACCTCGTACGCAACCAGCGCGTCCTCCCAGAGCTTGTTCACCTTGGCCTCGTCGTAGGGCTTGGGCGCGGGCCCCAGCGCGCCCTGCGTGCCGCGGATCGCGTCGCCCTCGTCGCGCAGGAACAGGCCGAGGTTGTTCCAGTGGCGCGAGTGCTCCGGTTCGCGCGGCACGATCTGCGTGATCAGTTCGCACAGGAAGGCCGCCTCGAGGTTGAGCGTCTTGCCCTCGTGGTTCTCGGGCGTCGCCGACCAGCCGACGAGGAACTCCAGGCGCGCGGTGTTGCCGGGCACGTCGTAGGCCAGCGAGCCGACCAGGCCCGGCGCGTCGGCGTCGTGGTAGGCGTGCAGCGTCGCCATGCACTTGGCGAACTCCTGCATGTCGTAGCGCACGCGGAACAAATAGTAGTGCGTGTTCGTGAACGTCGGGTTCTTGGCCAGCGCGCTCTCGAAGGCCTGCGCGGACTGCGGGAACTTCTTGACCGCGAAGTTCGCGTAGCCGATCCACCACACCAGCGAAGCGTCGTCCGTCCCGGGCGCGGAGTGCTTCGCGCTCCAGCTCTTGTGCGCGCCCTCCAGCGTGTCGAGGAAAGCCTGCGGATCCAGAGCCGTGCTCATCGCCGCGTAGTCGACCAGGCCCGGGTCGATGGCGATCGCCCGGGCGTAGGCCGCGCTCGCGTCGGGCGTCTGCTGCTTCCAGAGGTAGACCGTCGCCAGCTGCAGCTGCGCCTGGCAAGCCGCCGCACGCAGCTCGAGCGCCGGTTCCTCGCCGCACAGCTGAGCGGCCTTCTGGAACGCGGCCAGCGCGTTCTGCCACTGCGCTTCCGCGGCGGAAGCCTGCGACTCGTCGGCGCGCAGCGCGGTGTAGGCGCTCAGCGCGATCTTGCCGCGCAGCAGCCGCCGCCAGGGATCGTTCGGCGCGAGCTCGATCGCCTTGTCGCTGGCCTTGCGTCCGACCTCCTCGTTGCCCGAATTCCAGGCCGCTTCGGCCAGCGCGACCCAGGCGTCGTCGAAGCGCGCGTCGTTCGCCGCGGCGACCTTCTGCAGCATGGCGATCGCGTCCTCGAACTGCGAGCCGGTGACCGAGCTCGTATTGCCCTCGGCGACGTCGCGCGCGGCCAGCGCGTAGAAGCCCATGCCATAGAGGTAGTCGATTTCGACGCCGCTCTTGAAACGGCTCTTGAGCGCGTCGGTCTCGCCCAGCGCGTCCTCGATGCGGCCCAGCGCGATCCAGGTGCGCAGCACGAAGACGCGTGTGCGCAGCGAGCCCTTGTCCAGCTGCTCGGCGCTCTCGAAGACGGCGAGCGCCTCCTCGTGCTTGCCCTCGGCGAAGAGCTTGCGCCCCGAGGCGATCAACTCGTCGACCGAGTCGACAGCGTGCTCCAGCGCGGCCGCGGGGGAGCTGACCGGCGCTGGCGAGCACGCGGCCGGGGTGGGCATGCAGAACACGAGCAGGGGGAGAATCGACATGGGTGGGAGTGTGGATGGGTCGGCGTGGTCCGCAGGGGCCACGGGGCGCTCGCGGGAGCGCCGGCTAGTTCTCGTTGGACGTGGTGGCTGGGGGATTCTCGCGCAACTGCTTGGAGGCCTCGATCGCCTGGGGCAGCAGCACCTCGCGCACGTAGTGTCGCGGGATCGGAGTGCTGCCGACCTCCAGGGACTGTTCGAAGTACTGCCTGGCGGCCCGTGGATCGTGCTTGGATTCCAACTCGAAAACGCCCAGGTGGACCAGGGCATCGCCCCAGGTGCGTTCGAGCGCGCTCAGGGCGCTGGGTGACAAACCGGTAACCAGGCTTTGCTCCTGGGCGAGGCGGATCGCGCGCCGCAACAGCTCCTCGGCCCGCGCGGGATCGCTCTTCGTGCAATAGACGGCCACGCGCGCGGCGTCACAGGCCAAGCGCGCGTCCTGAGGTTCGAGTTCGACCGCGGCCAGGTAGCTCTGCCAGCTGTTCGCGTAGGACTCGGCGGCGCGCTTGCGCCGGTCGGCGGCCGCGGCCGCGAAGCGCTCGGCTTCCTTGTCCGAGCCCACCGCGCGGTCGCTGACCCCGGCCAGCTTGCGCAGCGCGCGCAGCCGCGCCGAATCCTGCAGCTTGCCCTCGCGCGCCGATTCGAATTCCAGCGCCAGCTGCTCGAGGTCCTCGGCGGCGAGTTCGGCGCTCTGGGCCGCGGCGCGCACGTACAGCGCATTCTTCGGCGCGACCCGAGCCAGGTCGGAGAACACCGCGGCCGCGGCCGGCGAGTCCTTCTTGACGTCGCGGTAGCGCTCGGCGATGCGCGCCAGACCGCTCAGGCCATCGCTCAGCCTCCCCTGCAGCTGAGGATCGACGCCGGCGGGATCGAGCGCGATGCCGCCCGGCAGGCTCGTGTCCATCGAGAGGAACGTGAGCCTCGCGGGCTCCAGCCGATCGTCGGCGAACAACTCCCAGCCGCGCACGCCAAGGCACAGCGCCTCGTACTCGAGGCAGGACTTCTCGTAGCGCGCATCGAGCCGGCGGCACTCGGCGAAGCCCGCCATCGCCTGTTGGAGTTGACGCCAGAGCGTGTCCCGGGGATTGAGCACCACGCCGGAGACCGCGCTCTTGAAGCGCTCCAGCGCCGGATACCAGTACAGCAGCGCCTGGGTCGGGAAGCGCTTGCTGAGCCGCCCGAAGGCCGCGATCACTTCGTTCGCGCCGCCGGCGCTGAGCGCGGCGCGCGCCAACAGTTTCGCGAGTTCGGCGTCCGCCGGACTGAAGCCCAGGCCGCTCTCGGCGGCGGCCAGCGCCTCGAAGACCTTTCCTTGATCGAGGTACAGCGCGGCCAGTCGCGCGTGCGCCATGGCGTCGCTGCCCTGCTCGCGGATGCGCGAGCTCAGCGCGCTCTCGAGCTCGGCCGCCAGCGCTGTGGCCGCGGCCCCCGACTGCGAGCGCAGTCCGCGCAGCACGTCCATGCCCGCATCGGCGAGCACCACCTCGGCCGCGGGAACCAATTCCAGGCGCTCCGCCCGCGGCCGCACGCTGAGCAGCACCAGCGCCTGCCGCGCGCAATCCAGGGCCTCGTCCCACAGTCCCATCAGCCGCGCCGCGCGGCTGCGCCCCAGCAGCGCGGTCGGCGTCGAACCGGCTTGCAGGAAGGACTCGCGTGCATAGGCCAGGCGCGCGCGATCGCCCGCTTCGCCCAATGCCAGCGCCGCGTTTCCCGCCGCTTCGAGCAGATCGGCGCGGCCGGAGTTGGTCCGCAGCACCTCCTCGATCTCCGCGATCGCAGCGGCGTGCTCGCCGGCGGCGCTCAGGCGCGCCGCCTTGTCGAGCGAGGGCCGCGCGACGATCAAGTCGACGTGTTGTTTGGCCAGCACGGGGTCGCGGGCGAGCAGCGCTGCCACCGCGGCCGCGTACTCGGGGTCATCGAGCGCCGCCAACGACTTCGCCTCGTCCTCGGGCAATCCAGGTGCGGCCGGGGGCGCCGGTTCGGAAGGCTGCGCCGGCGGATCGCCCGCGGTCCCCGAGCGGACCTCGGGCTGCTCCAACTGCGCCGCGCTCGCGGGGCTCTCGCCGCTCGCGGCCGGCACCGACCCGGATTCCGCGGGCGCGCCGCCGGCCGCGGATTCGGGCGGAACTTGCAGCGCGAGCTCGGGCTCGGCCGAGACGGGAGCGGGCTCCGCGGCGCGCGGCTGCGCCACGTCGGGGATCACCACGCGGCTGCCAGGCCCGCGCGCCTGCTCGCGCAGCGCGGCGCTGTCGGTGGAACGACAGGCGGCGGCGAGCAGGCCGAGCAGGATCCATTGGGAGGGCTTCATGAGCTGGGCCGCAAGGTCGGCGACCCTCCATGGTCTCCGAAAGCCGGCTTTTCGTGGCGCACGCAGCAGTCTAGCCGCCGAAGCTCCGTGCTTCACCGTCCCGGCCGCCGCGCGCGTGCGCCTTCCCGCAGGGATACTGCCCCGCATCGCTGGCCATCGAGCCCAGGCTCGCGCGCGGCCCGCGCCGGCCCGCGGCCGCAGATGCGAGCGCCGAGTCCGGCGGCACGGGCGGGCTACCGCGGCGCGCGGCCGAGACCCCAGCGTTGACCCACCAGCGATGCGGGGCAGTGCCGCGGTGGAAGATCTTCGCTCGCGGATCGTCCGCGGCGGGCTCCGGCGCGGGTACAGTGGCCCGCAACCCGCTCCGCCGTCCGCCTCCGCACGACATGGCCCAACTCGCCCCCCGCGCCGGCTTCTCGAACGCGACCCGCGCCGCCTCCCGCCTGGCCTTGGCGCTCGCCGCGGCTTGGCTGCTCTACGCCTGCGACAACCCGGCCTGCGTCTTCGGGCCGGATGGCTGCAACGGCAGCGGTTCGGGAGGCAGCTCCGGCCTGGTCGCCACGGCGCCGGTCGATGGCCAATGGATCCAATTCATCGAGCCGACGCTGACCGGGACGATCCCGGCCTCGACCACGACGCAGCTGCACCCCGACTCACCGATCGGGCTGGTGTTCAGCGAGAGCATGTCGGGGGCGAGCCTGGCCAATTCCGTCTTCCTGCAGGACACGGCCAGCGGCGGCCTGGGCGCCCCGGTGCAGATCGCGACCACGCTGGTGGCCGACGGTCGCCTGCTGGTGATCGCGCCGCTGCAGGCCTTGACGCTCGGCGCGCAGTACCAGCTGGCCTGGCTGGAAACCGCCAAGCCGGTGGACCTGCAGGGTCAGGCCCTGAAGCTGCCCTCGAACTTCGTCATCGGCACCTTCACCGTGGCGAGCACCGCGCCGACCCCGGTGCGCCTGCTGGGCACCTTCCCGCCGGCGCTGGCCATCCAGCAGAGCGGCGTGGGCGAATTCGTCGCGCTCTTCGATCGCAAGCTCAATCCGCTGACGATCACGCTGGCCTCCTTCGATTTCAAGGTCAACGGCGTCGATCCGACCTTCGATGCGCTGCCGCAGCCGCTCTCGCTGCCCGGGCCGACCGGCGTCGCGGTCAGCGACACGCGCGGCTACCGCTGGCGCAGCGTCGACAACCAGGGGCTCGCGGCGCCGCTGCCGCCCGGTCAAGAACTGCAGTGCTCGATGTCGCCCGCGGGCGCCAAGATCAGCGCGGCCGACGGCTCGCTGCTGGTGCCTGTGATCGTGCGCATCGACATCGCCAGCGTCTCGCAACCGCTCTCGGCGGAGATCGTCTCGCTGCCGACGGATGCGATCGGCATCGACAACGTGTCGGGGCCCAAGACGCTCGACATCGCGGTCACGCTGGTCGACGCGCAGGTCGACGACAAGCTCGGCGTCTACGTGTTCGGCAATTCGCTCGACCTGGAGCCCAAGCTGGTCGCGCTGTTCCGCGAGCTCACGCTGTCCACCACCGCGACCGTGGTGCACGTCACCGAGGACGACCTCGACCTGGCCAACGACCTCGGCGAGGGCCGGCTGGCGGACGGTCCCTTGCACCTGGCCTTCCAGCAGCAGCGCGGCAGCATCGTCAGCCCGCTGCGCCTCCTGGACGCGGATTTCAGCACCAGCGGCGTGCAGACCGCCTTGTTCGACACCACCCGCCCGAGCTTCGTCGCCTGGGGCTCGACGGGCACCGACACGGTCAACTTCCGCTCGGACCTGCGCGACTTCGCCCTGATCGGCCGCGCCAGCGAACGCATCCGCAGCGTCGAGGTCGCCACGGCCCTGGGCAACAACGGCGTGCTCACGCCGGCGGTCGGCGGCACGCCCGCCGGCCTGTTCGTCGCCGCGCCCGTGCTGCTGGGTACGCTGACGCCGGCGCAGATGCCGCTGGCCTTCACGGCGACGATCTACGACAATGCCTACAACGCCGCGGCGGCGCCGATCCCGGGCAGCTTCCGTCAGTTGGGAGCCTCGGGCCCGGGCGCCCCGTTGCCCGGCGCCACGATCACGGTCGAGGTCTTCGACGCCGCGACGCTGGCCGCCTTGCCCAACGCGCTGGTGATGACCCACGAGGACGTCGGCGGCGGCACGGTCTTCCCCGTCGACGCCCAGGTCACCGACGGCGCGGGCCTGGTGACGCTGAGCGCGGGCGGCTCGGGCGACACCCTGGTCAGCGTCGATCTGGCCGGCTACGACCTGTTCACGTTCGAGGACGTGCCCACGGACCGGCTCTCGATCCCGCTGAGCCGCACGGGCAGCCCGCCGGCCAGCATCGTCGGGACGGTGTCGACCACCAACGGCACGCTGCCGACGATCGATCGCTTCGCGGTCGACAGCCGCGGCTTCGCGCAGGACGAGCCGCTGATCCCCGTGGGATCCTGCACGCAGAATCCCGCGACCGGGGGCTACGACTGCCCCTTCGGGCCCGGCCTGATCCGCAGCAACCGCATCGGCATCACCTCGGTTTTCGGCGTGGAGATCCCGGCCACCGAGATCAATTACAACGTGGCCACGTTCCTGCGCGCCTTCCAGATCGCGATCCCGGTGCCGCAGGTCGGCGGCGGGGCGGCGAGCACGGTCAAGCTGGTGGTCGACACGCTGCTCAACGATCCCACGCTTGACGTCGAGGAGCGCGGCATCGACGGTCCGGCGCTCAGCCTCGACCTGAATTCGACCTCGGGCATCGACCTGGGGGCGCTCGACGGCGATCCGCGCGTCCTGGTCCAGGCCCAGGTGCGCGGCCACCCCGGCGCGGGCACGGTCGGCTTGGGAGTGGCCTTCGCCGGTGGCGCGAACCTCTGGAGCGTGCGCTGCGCCTATCCGGGCACCGCCGACGGAATCCAGGACACGCCGCAGGACGCGCTGGGCAAGCTGGTCACCGGCGGGGTGATCGACCCCGACCTGCGGCTGTCGATCGAGCTGCGCGACACCTTCGGTGCACGCGTCGGCCGGCGGACCCCGTTTTCGCTGCTGGGCGCGACCTTGCGGCCGGTCTCGGCGCCGTTGATCCTCTCCCCCGCGCCCGGCGCCAGCACCGGCGGCGCGAGCTTCGACCTGGTCTTCAGCAACGCGATCCCCAATGCAGCGGGCACCCCGGGCCTCTACCGAGCCAGCCTGGTCGCCGGCGGCGGCGGGCGAGGCTGGACGCTGTGGCGGCCCGACCTCAACGACGCCTCGGGCCCAAGCCGGACGATCCACGTGCCGGACCTGGCCGCGCTCGGCGGGATCGCGCTGCCCAATGGCGCGATCACCGCGGTGGTCGAGGCCTTCGGCTGGGCCGGCTTCGCGAGCGACGACTTCCAGTGGAGCGACGTCGAGCGCGAATACGACAGCTTCTCCAGCGGCGTGCCCAGCGCCTTCACGCAACCCTAGCGGCCCCGCGCGTTTTTTTTCGCCCGCGATTGAGGGCGAGACTCTGCGCCCTGCGACGCTACAATCCGCGCACTCTTGCGCCGCTGCGGCGCTCGAGCGCCCATCCGCGACGTCGGCGGCGCCCGTTTCGAACCGAGGCTCGACGCCGCGCAGCGTCCCCTGATTTTGGATCGATCACCGTGAAGCAGCTCCCTAGCTTTGCTCCCTTGTGCCTGCTCGCGCTCGTTGCGACGGCGTCGTTCTCGTCCTGCGGACCGACGCGGCCGCCGCGCGGACTCGACAATCCCGATCTCGTCGTCGGTTCGCTCGCGCAAGTGAATCCGCTCGACATCGTGGTGCTGCCGATCCAGAACAACACCGGCCGCGAGGGCTTGCCGCTCACCGAATTGCGCGAGGCTTTCCACGCTGGCCTCGTGCGCCAGAAGTACAGCCCGCTGTCGCTGACCTTCGTCGACGCGCGCGTGGTCGAGGCGGCCTACACGCCCGGCGATCTGAACGAGCAGGCGATCCTGCAGGTGTTCGTGAACAACTGGGACGATTCGCAGTGGCGTTCGATGTCGCGCCTGCACGTGCAGGCCGAGGTCTACCTGCTGGACTCGCGCAACCCCGATCCGCGCCAGCCGCTGTGGGGCGGCAAGGTCGACCGCCGCGTCGACATCGCCACGGCCACACCGGGCCTGCCGAATTCGGCGGCCGCGCTGAACCACGCCGTGGACGAGTTCGTCCAGAGCGTCTTGGCCTCGCTGCCGCCGCGCAATCCCGAGCTGGCCTCGCAGTAGCCGGGGCCCAGCGCCCCTGCAGGCGCCCGCTGGACCTGGGGCGCGCCGCACGCTATCCTCTCCGCCCTCACGAAGCTCCAGCTCCCCACCGCCCGGCGGGAGCGAAGAACTTCGGCGGGGTCGGTCGGAGCCTGTGGCTCCTGCAAGCCTCGCGCACCCCTCTCTGGAGTTCCTTCCCCTGGAGAGCGGGCAAGTGCCAGCGTCTGGCTGCCGGGTCAGGTCCGTTACAAGAGGAGATGGCCATGGCCATCACGGCGACACGAAAGGCCGAGCTCATCAAAGAGTTCGCGCGCGAGCCCGGCGACACGGGTTCCCCCGAAGTGCAGATTGCGCTGCTTTCCGAGGAGATCAAGAGCTTGACGGAACACCTGAAGTTCCACCGCAAGGACTACACCTCGCGCCGCGGCCTGCTGCTGATGGTCGGGGCGCGTTCCAAGCTGCTCAAGTACCTGCGCAATCGCACTCCGGATCGCTACCAGACGGTCGTGCAGCGGCTCGGTCTGCGCCGCTAGGCACACCACGGGCGCGATGCGAACCGCGGGAGCTCTGCGCTGACGGACCCGGCCGGGCCAGGCGGCCCGGGCCGGGTTCGCGCACTTTGCGCCGCGTCCGCCCGCGATCGCGCCTACCCAGGCGCAGCGCGCACCCCACGAACACCAACTAGAAGCCAAGAGACAAGAAGCAAGGACAAGTCATGACATTCAGCACCTATGCGCGCGTCGAGCGCGAAATCGCGGGACACCGCATCATCCTCGAAACCGGTCAGGTCGCGCGCCAGGCGCTCGGCAGCGTGATCGCCACCCTCGGCGAGACCAAGGTCTTCGCCGCCGTAGCCCAGGGCCCTGCGCGGCCCGACCAGGACTTCTTCCCGTTGACCGTCGACTACCGCGAGAAGACCGAGGCCGCGGGCAAGATCCCCGGCGGCTTCTTCAAGCGCGAAGGCCGGCCGACCACCAAGGAGATCCTGACCATGCGCCTGACGGATCGTTCGATCCGTCCGCTGTTCGCCGAGGGCTTCAAGGACGAAGTCCAGGTGATGAGCCACGCGCTGTGCTACGACGGCGTGAACAACGCCGACGTGCTCAGCATGATCGCGGCTTTCGCCGCGGTGCACCTGAGCGGCCTGCCCTTCCACGGCGCGATGGGCGCCACGCGCATCGGCCACCTCGACGGGCAGCTGGTCGCCTTCCCGCCCGATGACCGCCGCCGCGATGAATCGCGCCTGGACCTGGTCGTCGCCGGGCACAAGGACGCGCTGTGCATGGTCGAGGCCAGCGCCAAGCAGCTCTCCGAGGCCGAGATGATCGACGCGCTCGAATTCGCGCACCAGATCATCCGCGAGATCGCCGAGCTGTGCGAGGAGCTGTGCAAGCAGGCCGGCAAGCCGCGCCAGAAGTTCACTGCGCAGGAGACCGACGCGGAGATCGCGCGCACCGTCGCGAGCTTCCACCAGGACCTCAAGGCCGTGATCTTCACGCCCGGCAAGCACGAGCGCCAAGAAGCGATCGCGCGCATCTCCGACGCGTGCACGACGCAACTGACGTCGTCGATTTCCGATCCGGCCGCGAAGTCCGCGCGCACCAAGGCGGTCAAGACCGCTTTCGGCGACCTGATCTACAAGGTCGAGCGCGAGTGCATCCTCGAGGGCAAGCGCGCCGACGGCCGCTCGACCACCGACATCCGCCAGATCACGATCGTGCCCAATTTCATCCCGCGCCAGCATGGCTCGACGCTGTTCACGCGCGGCGAGACGCAGGCGCTGGTCAGCGTGACCTTGGGCACGCCGGACGACGAGCAGATCATCGACGGCATCGACACCGAGTACCGCAAGCACTTCTACCTGCACTACAACTTCCCGCCCTACTCGGTCGGCGAGACGCGCCGCCTGGCCGGTCCCGGCCGTCGCGAGATCGGTCACGGGATGCTGGCCGAGCGCGCGCTGCAGGCGGTGTTGCCGCCCAAGGAGCGTTTCCCGTACACCCTGCGCATCGTCTCGGACATCACCGAGTCCAACGGCAGTTCCTCGATGGCCAGCGTTTGCGGCGGCTGCTTGTCGCTGATGCTCGCCGGTGTGCCGATTTCGCAGCCGGTCGCGGGCATCGCCATGGGCCTGGTCAAGGAGGACGATCGTTCGGTCGTGCTCTCCGACATCCTCGGTTCCGAGGACCACCACGGCGACATGGACTTCAAGGTCGCCGGCTCGGGCGTGGGCATCACCGCGCTGCAAATGGACATCAAGATCAAGGGCGTGACGCGCGCGCTGCTGGAGCAGGCGCTCGAGCAGGCCCGCGTCGGACGCAAGCACATCCTGCGCGAGATGCTCAAGGCCGTCTCGCGTCCCGCCGAGCAGATCTCGCAGTACGCGCCGCGCATGGAGAACGTGCGCATCCCGTCCGAGAAGATCGGCTACCTGATCGGGCCCGGCGGTCGCAACATCAAGGCGATGCAGGAGCAGTACAAGGTGCGCATCTCGATCGTCGACGACACTGGCAACGTGCAGGTCGCGGGCATCGACCGCGCCAAGGTGCAGGCCTGCATCGACGCGATCAAGTCGATGACCGACACGCCCAAGATCGGCACGCGCTACACGGGCACGGTCAAGAGCATCAAGGACTTCGGCGCGTTCATCGAGATCCTGCCGGGCGTCGAAGGCTTGTGCCACGTGTCCGAACTCGACGTCGGCTACATCAACCGCGTCATCGACGTGGTGCAGGTCGGCGATCCGATCGAGGTCGAGATCATCAACGTCGACGACCGCGGCAAGATCAAGCTGTCGCGCAAGGCCGTGCTGCTCTCGCGCCAACAGGAAGGCGAGAGCGTCCCGGTCGGCTAGGCCGGATCCGTGAACAGGCGGCGCTCCCTGGAGCTGCCGCCGACCGCCGCGGCGGAGCGCAGCCTCGGGCCGCGCTCCGCCGCGCGGCGTTGCAGGGCTGAGCGAGACTTCGCGGCATGGACTGCTAGGATTGCGGCGTGCTGCTTCTCGTCCTCCTGGCCGCGGCGCAAGAGCCGCCGAAGCTGCCCGCGCCCGCCGTGGCGCCGGTGGCCGAGCAACGGCCGGTGGCGCACGCCCAGTGGGTGGACTCGCGCCGCCTGGTCTTCGACGGCGACCCCTCCGACTGGACCGCGGGGCGCGAACCCGACGCGCTGCTCGCGCGGCCCGAGCAGCTGGTCAACCTCGGCGCGCCGCCGACCGAGCTCTGGTCGGGCGAGCGCGACGCCTCGGCGCGGCTGTGGCTGGGCTGGAACGACACCGACGTGGTGATCGGCGGCGTCGTGCTCGACGAGTCGGCCGACTACGACGCCAAGAACTGGTGGAGCGGCGACAGCCTCGAGCTCTACCTGGGATTCTCCGCGCCCACGCCGGAATGGAAGCGCGACGACTTCCAGGTGATGCTCGCGCCGGATTGGCCCGAGCGCCCCTGGGGCGTCTATCCGCACGACAACCCCGGCGAGGTGCCCTCCGACGGAGGCTTCGGCGGCGTCGAGGTGTCCTCGTGGCCCTTCGAGGGCGGCTACCGTTTCGAGGCGCGCCTGCCTTGGCGCAACTTCGTGTCGCGGCCGTTGAAGGCAGGCGACACGCTCAGCCTCAACGTGGCCCTGACCGACCGCGACGGCCGCGGCAAGCAGGAGAGCTACCTGACCTGGACCGGCGAGCGCGAGATCGCGGTCTGGGCCGATCGACGCGGCAGCCTGGTGCTCGAGCCGCCGCCGGCGGACTCCGGCCTGGGCGCGACCGGCAGCAGCGGCGAGTACCGCCTGCCCCTGCCCTCGCTGATGCTCGTGCTCCTGGTCGCGATGTACGGCCTGGCGCTGACCACGCGCCGCGTCTGGCGCACGGCGGGCGCGCGCCGACGCGGGCTGATCGCCGCCACGGTGCTGCTCGCGCTCTCGGGCGCGGCGGTGCTCGCCGCGCGCTACCAGACGCGGCAGGACCAGGAGCAGCGCAGCTCCGAGCTGGCCGGCTACTGGCGCCGCTTCGACAGCCTGCTGCGTTCAGGCGCGCTCGGCCACCCCGAGCCCGAGCTCCTGCAGCGCGAGGCCCAGGCCCTGCTCTCGGGCAAGGCGATTTCGCCGCGGCCGCAGATCATCGCCACGCACCTCGCGCCGGAGGGCGCCACGCTCTTGCAGGAGCGCGTCACCGCGCAGCGCGCCTTGCCGTTTCGGCCGATGGTCCCCGAGGGGCGCGCGGCGAACGACAACTCGGAGGGCGTGCTGCTCGATCCGGGCGATAGCCTGAGCTTCGCGCTCAGCGCGCCCCAGGGCGTCGACGCGCTCGCGCTGGTGCTGCGCGTCTCCGACCGTGCCTACTCGAAGGCCGGCACGCAGGCGGTGCCCGTGCTCGCGATCGACCTGTTGCGCGGCGAAGAGGCGGTCGGTCCGGCGCGCGAGGTGCGCCACCGCAACGACCTGCACCTCGACGAGGAGGAGCACCGCGAGCACCCCGGGCTCGAGCCCGCCTACCACGTGCGCGGCGGTCCGCGCGGCGAGCTGCACGCCGATGGCTTGTTCCTCGATCTCAGCTCGCGCAGCGAGGTCGATCGCGTGCGCATCCGCCACGTGGGTTCCGAGCCCAGCTACGCGGTGCGCGTCGTGGCCGCGGCCCTGCTCGCGCGCGAGCCGCGCAGCAGTTTGCCGCAGGGCCTGCGCACCACCGCCAGCGGCGAGTGGGAGTGGAGCGAATGGCGCGCCGGCCTCGAGGCCGAGATCACGCCGCTGGGCCGCGCGCCGAAGAAACCCTCGCCCGAGGGTTTCGAGCGCGAGCTCAAGCTCGGCGGCGGCGCGGTGGCCACGGTCTGGCTGACCGACACCACACCGGCCAAGAATCCCACGCGCTGGGACTTCCTGCCGATCGCCGTCGCCGCGGCCTTGGCGCCCTTCCTGGTCGCGATTCTCGCCGAGTGGATCTCCGGCGGCCGGCGCATCCGCGGCAAGCTCGCGCTGGGCTTCGCGATCACCTCGGCGGTGCCGCTCTTGGTGCTGACCCTGCTGCTCGAGGCTTCGCTCGGCCAGGAGCACGAGGGCTACGAGAAGGAACGCGTCGAGAGTCTCTTGACGCGCGCGCAAATCGATCTCGAGCGCGAGCAGAAGGAGCTGGAGCAGGAGGCGCGGCGTCTGCTGGCGATCGCGCAACTGGTCTCGCGCGCGCAAGCGCGCTTCCCGCAGAGCGAGGAGCTCTCCAGCCCCACGTGGTGGGGCGAGGGCGAACCGGGCGTGGTGCGACTTTTCGAGCACATCGAGCCCGACGGCCGCCGCGTGCGCATCGGCACCGGCCCGGGCTGGCGCCAGGTGCCCAAGAGCTTCGCTCCGCCGATCTCCGGCCTGGCGCGCCCCTGGGGCCGGCTGCTGGTCTGCGGCGTGGCGCAGACCGCCAGCGGCGCGGACAAGCCGATGCTCGTGATCGTCGCGCGGCCGCCGCGGCTGGCGGCGCCCTCGACGGCCGGCCTGCGCCTGATCGGCGACGATCGCGATCCGGCGCCCGCGCTGGCGGAGCTGGAACCGATCTCGCCGCGCGAGGTGCGCCGCGGGCTGTTCGCGCCCGATGGAACGCTGGCCGCCGTGCTTGCGGCCGAGCGCCGCGAGCGCGGCGTGCCTCTGTTCGGCGACTACTCGCTCAACGAACTGCTGCTCGCCGCGGGCCTGACCGCGCTGTTCACGGCCACGCTCTTCGCCGGCATCCTGACCGGGCACATCGTCGTGCCGATCGAGCGGCTCGACCGCGCGGTGCGCGAAGGCCGCACGGAATCGCTGCCCAGCGAGGTCGAGGTCCAGGACGAGGTCGGCCACTTGACGGGCGCGGTGCAGTCCTTCGCCGCGATGCTGGAACACCGCGTGCGCCAGCTGGAGCTGTTGCGCACGGCGCAGGAGGATCTCTCCAGCCACCTCGATGCCGAGCTGGCGCGCGAGGCGGTGCTCGATTTCTTCCAGGCGCAGACGCGCGCCGCGCAGCTGTGGCTGGTGTGGGCGGGCGAGACCGGCGAGGAAGAGCGCCTGTTCGCGCACGGCGGACGCAACCTGGCCGTGCCCGAGGCCTCGGCGCTGTTCTCCAGCGCCCTGACCTCGACTGGCGTCATCGATCTGTCCACGCCGGCGGAGCTGTCGACGCTAGGCGAGGAGGACCGCGCGCTGCTGGGCAGTCCGCAACGCGTGCTCTCGCTGCCGCTGCTGGCGGGCGGCGATTGCCGCGGAGCAATCGTGATCGCGCTCGCCGAGCGCGAGGCGCCGCTGGACGTCGCCTTCTTGCGCACCGCCGCGAGCCAGGCCGCGATCGTGCTCGAGAACGCGCGGCTCTACCACCAGGCGGTCACCGACTCGGTCACGGGCTTCCTGTCCGATCCGGGCTTCAAGCAGCGCTTCAGCGAGGAGATCCAGCGCTGCGAGGGCCGGCCCGACGCCGGCGTGTTGGTGGTGCAGGTGCGCGTCGGCGAGCTGCCCGACGACGACGCGCGCGCGCACGCGCGCCTGCGCGAAGCGGCGCGCCGCATGCGGCTCGCGGTTCGCGGGCTGGCCGTCTTCGGGCGCTCGGGCTCGGCCGACCTGCGCGTCGCGATCCCCTGGAGCGGCGCGCGGCCCGACTTCGAGGCGATCGAGGAGCGCGTGGTCGAGCGCGTGCGCCTGGGCGCGTGGCCCGACGGCGAGCTGGTCGGCGAGCTGTTCAGCGCCCACGGCGCCTGGCCCGACGACGGGGCCAGCGGCCGCCTGGTGCTGCACCTGGTCGACGAGCGCACCTCGCAGCACACCGCGCTGACGCCGGCCTTCTCCCAGCCCAACTTCGCGGAGAGCCTGCCGGTCGACTTCGTGGCGCGCAGCCCGCTGATGCTCGAGCTCTTGGACACCGTGCGTCGCGTCGCCGAGCGCGAGGTCACGCTGCTGGTCGCGGGCGAGACCGGCGTCGGCAAGGACCGCATCGCCAAGCTGGTCCACGATTGGAGCCCGCGGCGCGAGGGCCCGCTGGTGCACGTGCACTGCCCCTCGCTGTCGACCAGCTTGATCGAGGACGAACTCTTCGGGCACGAGGTGGGCGCCTTCACCGGGGCCTCGACCCGCCGCCGGGGGCCCTTCGAGTTCGCCCGCGGCGGCACGGTCGTGCTGGACGAGATCGCCGGCTTGCCACCGGAGGGGCAGGTGGCCCTGCTGCGACTGCTGGAGACGCGCGAGGTCCTGCCCCTGGGAGCGACCCGGGCGGTTCCGCTGGACGTGCGCATCGTCGCGACCACCTCGACCGACCTGAGCGTCGAGGTCGAGCGCGGCCGCTTCCGCAGCGACCTGTACTTCCGCCTGAACGTGGCCCAGGTCTCGGTCCCGCCCCTGCGGCTGCGGCGGCAGGACCTGAGCGAGCTGGTCGAGGCCTACCTGCGGCGCCACAACGCCTCGGCCGCCCGGCCGGTGACCGGGGTCGCACCCGCCGTGCTCGATCAGTTCTGCGACTACTCCTGGCCGGGCAACCTGCGCGAGATGGAGAACGTGCTCGCCCGTGGCTTCATCCTGGCCGCGGGGTCCGAACTCTCGCTGGAGCACGTGGAGCTGGACCCGGAGCCGAGCGCGGGGTCGGCGGTTGGGGAGGGACTGCTCAACGAGCGCCAGACCTACGTCCTGGAGTCGCTGGCCGTGGCAGGGCGGATCAGCTCGACGGAGTACGCCGGCCACCATGGCATCTCCAACCGCACCGGGCTGCGCGACCTGCTCGACCTGGTGGCGATGGGCTACCTGCGGCGCGAGGGAACCAAGCGGGGGACCCGTTTCCGGCGCACAGGGAAGGCCTGGACCGCGGTTCATGGGCAATAGCCGCACGTTTCTGTCGGAAACTGTCGAATAACGAAACCGTGGCGGAAAGCCGGGTTTCGCCGCGGGCCGCGGGCATCGCTTGGGGTGACGCGCCTAAGTCCAGTGTTTCCGGAAGCTTGTGAACGCGGGCAGGGATTCCGGCCGCGAGGGGTCCGGTTCGGCCCCCGGATTGCGCAGGAGTCCCTTGTCTCGGAGCTGCCCTCGCAGCCCCGTCCAAGGCCCCAGAGGCCCCGATCGCGATCCGACAACGCGCCGCTCCCATCAGGTCCAGCCATGAAGACGCTCACCCAGCTCGCCCTTGCCCTGTGCGCACTGCTCTCCGTCCCGCCCTCCGCGGGCGCGGCCGACGGGACCGTGCTTGCCGCGGCCGCCGCCGAGGCTGCGGTCCAGCCCGGCTCGCGCGATTGGATCATCAAGGCGGAGAACAACATCTGCGGGCTCTCGGACGCCAGCCAGCTCTCCAACCCGGTGGTGGTCGACTTCGCCGTGCTTCTGGAGGCGACCCCCGAATACAAGAAGATGAAGGATCAGAAGATCAGCGCCACCTCCCCCGAGGGGATCAAGCTGAACAACGAGGCGGTCAACCGCATCGCGGTCCAATGCGAGTCGATCCGGGCTTCCAACGGCTACTGCAGCGTCTGGAAAGAGATCAAGCACAAGGACGGTCGGGCGGTGACCGACGTCACGGACAAGGTCAAGGCGCTCCTCTAAGGCCCTTCCTGCTCCCACTTTAGGCACTCCTGCCCCGCGCCTCGCCTTTCCGGGCTGGACAGCCGATCCATGGCCGGTGCCCCGGCCACGACCTACCGGTCCCCTTCAAGCTTGATCCCTAACTTCCATCGCGGGCTCGTGGCGTGCCTGGCCCTGCTTCCGCTCGCCTGCGTCGGCCCCGATGAAATGGGTCAGCCCGGGCCAAAGAAGGAGCTGAGCGCGGACGAGTTCCGCGCGTTGCTGGCCAAGGGCACGATCGAGCCGGTCGTCGGCATGGACGAGGAGGACCCCTTCGCCAAGTACGACGGCACGGACATGGGCCGACCCACCGGAGGCTTGCCGGAGCAGGGTGCCACGCCGCCTGCCGCGACCGAGCCCGCGCCGGAGGCGCCGAAGCCCGAAGCCGCCCCGAGCGCCGCGCCTCCGCCCGAGAATCCCTACCTGGTCTTCGGCGAGCGCATCAAAGTCAACCCCGACGGGACGCTGACCAAGCCCTACCCGCTGCGCGTGGGCACCGGGGTCAAGCTCAAGAAGCTGCTCGAGGACTACGGCAACTTCCCGATGTGGGTCGCCGAACCCGCGGCCGGGCCGGTGCTGCCCTCGACGCCGAACACGGTCAAGCTCGACCTGCTGGAGAAGTGGGACGTCGAGCTCTACCAGGACCTGCGCAACGCCACCGGGGGGCAGGGCGTCGAGAGCCCGCTGGCCGACTGGCTGGTGGTCACCACGGGCCAGGAGCTGCTCTACGACGTCGAGGACTTCATCAATCTGTTCGCGGCCGGCGTGCCGCAGATCGAGATCGAGGCCAAGATCGTCGAGATCGCTTTCCAGGACACGCTCGACGTCGGCGTCTCGCCGGTCGCGGGCATGCCGATGTTCGACTTCCCCGGCAGCGGGACGTTCGTCAAGAGCTTCACCTCGAACACGCCCAACCAGGCCGACATCAGCGAGGCGCTCTTGACCCTGGGCACGGTGCAGGACGGCACGGCCTTCAACGCCATCATCGAGGCGATCGCCACCAACGACAACGTCTCGATCATCTCGCGCCCGAAGATCGCGGTGCGCGAGGGCGGGCGCGCGGACATCTCGAACATCGAGAAGATCCCGTACTTGAAGATCTCGGGCATCTCCAACGCCAACACCGGCTACACCTCGAGCGTCGACTTCCAGGAAGTCGGCGTGAAGCTCTACGTGATCCCGCGCGTGATCGGGACCCAGACCGTGGCGCTCAACATCGATATCGAGGCCTCGCAGCAGTCCGGCCGCGAGGTGCTCTTGATCACCGGCACCGGCGACGAGGTCTCCGCTCCGCGATTGTCGCAGCGCAGCGCGCGCACCGTGGTCTACCTGCAACCTGGGCAGGCGGTGATCCTGGGCGGCCTGGTGACCGAGCGCAACGTCGAGTCGATCCGCAAGGTGCCGATCCTGGGCGACATCCCGGTGGTCAAGTTCCTGTTCCGCTCGCGCTACACGCGCAAGGAACAGACCAACGTGCTGTTCTTCATCCGCCCGCGCATCCTGCAGGGCGTGGACGTGCACCGCGAGTTCTAGCCCGCGAGCCTCCCCCCGAGCCGCCGGGTTGGCCTCGGGCCGGTTCCGGCCGGCCCCGGCCGGCCGCGGCGGGCGCTAGACTCGGGGAAGATCCGCCAGCGCCGGGCGTCCGGATCTCGATCCGCATGAAGCTCCTCCGACTCGCCGAACGCCAACCCTCCGCCGCGCGCCGCGGAGTCGCCCTGCTGATGGCGTTCCTCGTGCTGATGGTCGTGCTGGCGATTTGCGCGCAGCTGCGCATGTCGACCGCGTCGAACCAGCGCACCGCCAACAACGACATGGGCCTGACGCGCATGGACCTGGCGATCGAGTCCGCGCTGCAGGAGGCCGCCGAGCAGCTGCGCACCGACGCCGACGCCGCTGGCTCCGGCGGGGGAGACGCGGGCGGAACGCCGGACCCCGCTGCGGCCGGTGGCGCGGCCGGCGCCGCGGCGGCCGCCGGAGGCGCCGGCGGAGAGCAGCAGCCGGTGGACTCGCACGAGGACGTGTGGGGCAAGCCGCAGCGCACCGAGATCAACCGCGTCGAGTTGCGCGTCATGTTCCAGGACGAGGACTCCAAGCTCAACGTGCTCGGCATGCTCGCACCCGACGAGAACGAATCCGAGAAGGCCTACCAGCGCGTCGTGCGCATCCTCGACAGCTGCCGCCAAGGCACGACCGAGGACATCGACTCGAGCGACGCGGAACGCATGGCCGCCGCGATGCGCGATCACCTGCGCAGGCGCGCGTTGTCGGTGTCGCCGCGCACGAAGCTGCTGTCCGACGACGAGGAGAATCCCGACGTCGGCCTGCCGCTGACGCTCAAGGAGTTCGGCACCATCGAACCCTTCGAGCCGCAGCACTTCCGCGACTACCGCGACGACCATGGCGAGATCGTGCACTCGATCGGCTCGTTCTTGACCGTGCACACCGCGCTGCGCACCGGCGACGCGCTGGTGACGCCGATCGGCGGCGCCGCGGCCGGCGGCACGACCCCCGCCGGCGCGGGTGGCGCGAATGCTCCGGCCACGGGCAACGCCGGCGGCAACCCCGCGAGCAGCAACTCGAACAACGGCAAGAACGGATCGAGCGGCGGGAACTCCTCGGGCAATCCCCAGGGCGGCAGCGGGGGCAGCGCGCAGGGCGGCGCTGGAACCCAGGGACAGGCCGGGGCGGGAGGCGGCGCCGCCAGCGCGCCGGGCATCGCCGTCAACGTCAACACCTCGCCGCCGTGTGTGCTCAAGGCCCTGATGGAGGACCGCGACATCGGCGGGCGCTTCTGGGACAGCGTGATCGAGTACCGCAACCTCGAGGAGAAACAGGACGAGGAGCAGGCCGAGGAGGACGCCGAGCCGACCTACGACGAATACGGCCGCGAGGTGATCCAACGCCAGGTCTTCGACACGATCCAGGAGCTCGAGCAGGTGCCGGGCGCCGAACGCCTGCCGGGCGATCCCAAGGCCGAGGTGCTGCGTCTGTTGACCACCCAGAGCCAGGTTTTCTCGATCTTCGTGACCGCGCGCATCGTCACCGGCCGCGACACCGGGCGCGTGGACTTCGAGAGCGGGCCGCCGCCGCCGGGCGAGCGCGAGGACGAGCTGGGCAACGCGCTGACGCGCACGGTGCGCGCGGTGGTTTGGCGCGTGACCTCCGACGACGGCACGATCATCGTGCCGATCGTGCGCTGGGAGGTGCTCGACTACCTGCCCTTCGAGGTGCTCGACTACCCCGACGACGATCGGTGAGCCGCCGGCTCGTGCCGCGGCCCGACTTCGCGTAGCCTCGCGGCATGGCGCAAGCCGCGCTGCACCTGGAGGTCTTCCAGCACCTGTTCGCCGCCGCGGCGGAGGAGATGGGCGCATCGCTGATGCGCTCCTCGTTCTCGCCCAACATCCAGGAGCGGCGCGACCTCTCCTGCGCGATTTTCGACGGCGCCGGGCGCATGATCAGCCAGGCGGCGCACATCCCGATCCACCTGGGCTCGATCCCGCTGTGCGTGCGCGCCGCGCTGGAGAGCTTCGAACTCGAGCGCGGCGACGTGGTCGTGCTCAACGATCCCTACCGCGGCGGCACGCACCTGCCGGACGTGAGCCTGGTGACGCCGGTGTTCCTGACGCGCTCCTCGCGGCCGGACTACCTGTGCGCCAACCGCGCGCACCACGCCGACATGGGCGGAGCGTGGCCAGGGTCGATGGCGCCGGCGTTCGACCTGCACGGCGAGGGCCTGGTGATCCCGCCGACGCGGCTGGTGCGCAAGGGCGTGCTGCAGCGCGAGATCCTGGAGCTGCTGCTGGCCAACATGCGCGTGCCGCGCGAGCGCGAGGGCGACCTGTTCGCGCAGCTCGCCGCCAACCGCGTCGGCGCGCAGCGCCTGGGCGAACTCGCCGCCGAGCAGGGGCTGGCGCGACTGCGCCGCGGCGCGGATGCGCTGCTCGATTGGACCGAGCGCCTGACCCGCGCGCAGATCGCGCTGCTGCCCAGGCGCGCGGCGAGCTGCGTCGACGTGCTCGAGACGCCGCAGGGGCCGGTGCACGTCGCGGTGCGCATCGCGCGCCGCGGCGGCGGCATGGACTTCGACTGGCGCGGCTGCGATCCGCAGTCTTCCGCGCCGATCAACACGCCGCGCGCGGTGGTGCTCTCGGCCGTGTTCTACGTGCTGCGCTCGCTGCTGCCGTCGGGCACGCCGACCAACGCCGGTCTGCTGCGGCCGGTGCGCGTGCTGACGCGCGCAGGCACGCTGGTCGATCCGCGCTACCCCGCGCCGGTCGCCGCCGGCAACGTCGAGACCAGCCAGCGCCTGGTCGACGTGCTGCTGGGCGCCTTCGCGAAGCTCGCGCCGCAGCGATTTCCCGCCGCGAGCGCGGGCACGATGAGCAACCTCTCCTTCGGCGGAACGGCGCGGGACGGAACCGCGTTCACCTACTACGAGACGCTGGCCGGCGGCGCGGGCGGCGGGCCGGAAGGCGACGGGGCGCACGCCTTGCACACGCACATGACCAACACGCGCAACACGCCGATCGAGGCGCTGGAGACGCAGTTTCCGGTGCGCGTGCTCGCCCTTCGCGTGAGGCGCGGCAGCGGCGGCGCTGGGCGCGCGCGCGGCGGCGACGGCATCGAGAAGCGCCTGCGTTTCTTCGCGCGCGCGCGCGTCGGCTGGATCGGCGACCGCGCGCAGAGCGGCCCCTGGGGCGCGAGCGGTGGCGAGGCCGGAAGCTGCGGCGGCGCGCGGCTCGAGCGCGTCGACGGCCGCGGCGAAGCGCTCGGCGCCCAGTCCTCGACCTCGGTCGAAGCCGGCGACGAGTTGCTCGTGCGCACGCCCGGTGGCGGAGGCTTCGGAACGCCGCCGCGGCCCGCCGCACGCGCACGCCGCCGCAGCCGTGGCGCCGCGCGTTGAAAAGGCTTGCCGCTCGCGCGGCCGAGGGCGAGAATCGCGGGGCAATCGCCAGCAGCGCTCGAAGCCGTTCCTCCGACCGACCGTTCTCGACAACCCGACAAGAACCCGATGCCCGCAGTCAGTGTGTTCGGAGCCCAATGGGGCGACGAAGGGAAAGGCAAGATCATCGACCGCATGGCTGGCGAGGCCGACGTGGTCGTGCGCTACCAGGGCGGAGCGAACGCGGGCCACACGGTGGTGGTCGCCGGCCAGAAATACGTGCTGCACCTGATCCCCTCGGGGATCCTGCATCCGGGCAAGCTGAACGTGATCGGCAACGGTGTCGCCGTCGATCCGCTCAAGTTCCTCGAGGAGGTCGATGGTCTGCGCCAGCGCGGCGTGCGCGTCGACGGCACGAATCTGCGCCTGTCCGCGGGCGCCCACGTGATCTTCGAGCACCACAAGCGCATCGACCAGGCCGCGGAGCGCTGGCGCGGCGATGGCCGCATCGGCACCACAGGTCGCGGCATCGGGCCGTGTTACGCCGACAAGGCCGCGCGCATCGGGCTGCGCGTCAGCGACCTGCTGGAGCGCGAGCACGCGCGCTCGCGGCTGCGCGCGGCGCTGGCCGAGAAGAACGCGCTGCTGCGGCAAGTGCACGGCGAGCCCGAACTGGATCTGGAGCAGCAGCTCGAGTGCTACACCACGCTCGCGCACAAGCTCGAACCCTTCGTCGGCGACACGGGCGCGCAGGTGCGCGAGGCCTACCAGGCCGGCCGGCGCGTGCTCTTCGAGGGCGCGCAGGGCGCGATGCTCGACATCGACCACGGCACCTACCCCTTCGTCACCTCCTCGAACACCGGCGTCGACGGCATCCCCGCCGGCGCCGGGTTTCCGGCGCGCTGGATCGAACGCGCGATCGGCATCGCCAAGGCCTACTGCACGCGCGTCGGCGAGGGGCCCTTCCCCTCCGAGCAGCACGGCGAGCTCGGCGCTCGCATCCGCACCGCGGGCAACGAATTCGGCGCGACCACCGGGCGGCCGCGGCGCTGCGGTTGGCTCGATGCGCTGCAGATGCGCTACACGCTGGGCTGGAACGGGGCCGACAGCTGGATCATGACCAACCTCGACGTGCTGACGGGATTCGAATCGATCCCGGTCGGCATCGGCTACCGCGCGGGTGCGCAGAGCTACGCCGGCTATCCGGGCGCGCGCGTCGGCATCGAGGACCTCGAAGTGGTCTACGAGGAGTTCCCCGGCTGGAGCGAGGACATCAGCGCCGTGCGCAGCTACGAGGAACTCCCGCGGCGTTGTCGCGAGTACGTCGAGTCGGTCGAGCGCCTGGTCGGCGTGCCGATCGAGATGCTCTCGGTGGGCCCCGAACGCGACCAGGTCATTCCCCGTCGTCCGAGCCCCGCGCGCGCCCGCGCCGGTGCGCGCTAGGCTGGCGGCCGCCCGTACATGACTCGCGACGACAGCTACCCGGCGCAGGACAAGCCCGTGCGCCCGCAGGTCGCGCGGCCGGATTTCGGCGGCGCCTTCCCCGAGCACATCGCCGTGATCATGGACGGCAATGGACGTTGGGCGCAGCAGCGCGGCATGCGTCGCATCTTCGGCCACCGCGAGGGCATCCGCAGCGTGCGCGAGATCACCACCGAATGCGCGCGCATGGGCGTGCGCTCGCTGACGCTGTACGCCTTCTCGGTGGAGAACTGGAAGCGGCCCGGACTCGAGGTGCGCTACCTGATGCGCCTGCTGCGCAAGTTCCTGATCCAGGAGCGGCCGACGTTGTTGCGCAACGGCGTGCGCCTGCGCGGCATCGGGCGGATCGAGACCTTGCCGGACGAAGCGCGCGCGGCGTTGGCCGAGACCGAGCGCCTGACCGCCGGCGGCGACGGCATGCTGCTGCGCCTGGCGCTGGCCTACGGCTCGCGCAGCGAACTCGCCGACGCGCTGCGCAAGGCGGTGCGCGAAGCGCAAGCCGGGCGCCTGAGCCCCGAGCAGGTCGACGAGGAGACGCTGCGGCGCTACCTCTACGATCCGCAGACGCCTGATCCCGACTTGTTGATCCGCACCGCCGGCGAGATGCGCGTCTCGAACTTCCTGCTGTGGCAGATCTCGTACTCCGAGATCTACATTGCCGAGGCCTGCTGGCCGGAGTTCCGCACGCCGCAGCTGCATGCCGCGCTGCGCGACTACGCCGGCCGCGTGCGCAAGTTCGGCGGGTTGATCCACGACACGCAGCCCGAGCGTCCCGTGCCTGCGCAGCGCAGCACCGACCGCGAGCGCGCCTGAGCGGACATGGCCGAGACCGGACGAGAGCCTTCAGGCCCGGAACTCGAGCCCAAGAGCGCCGCGCAGATCTCGCGGCGCTCGCGCATCTGGAAGCGCACCTGGTTCGGCGCCGGACTCGCATTGGCGACCGCCGGCGTGCTCTGGCTCGCGCACGAGCAGGGCGACGCGCGACCGGTGCTGTTCGCGGGAGCGCTGATCGCCTTCCTTGCCGCGGTCGAGGCCAGCGTCATGGGCAAGCTGTTCCTGCGCGGCCTGCCCGTGATCCTGGTCGTGCCGCTGGTGGGGGTGGTGCTGGCGGAATCGGCCAGCCTGCGCATCTCGCCCGGGGCCGCGCCGCTGGCACAGCTGGGCGTCGAGATCTCGATCGCTGCGCTGCTGGCCATGCTGACGCACCTGCTGACGCGCGCGCTCTCGCGCCGCAAGCTGCCGCGCCAGCTGCTGATCCTGGGCCTGTGCATGGCGATGGTCGCGGGCTTCGCCTGGCTCGACGAACGCGGCCGGCATGCGAGCGCGCACCTGCCGCTGTTCCTGCTGGCGACCGGCGCGCTCGCGCTGGTGTCGCTCGCGGCCTGCCGCACGCCGGCACGGCGCACCGACCTGGCGATCAGCGTGGGCCTCGCGCTGTGGATCGCGGTGCCCTTGCCGGCCCTGGCCCAGGTCGAGCGACTGTGGGACAGCGCGGGCCTGGTCAGCCTGATCGTGCTCTCGAAAGTCGGCGACATCGCCGGCTACTACGTCGGCAACGCGATCGGGAAGTCGCATCCCTTCCCCAACCTCAGCCCGGGCAAGACCACCGCCGGCTGCGTGGGCTCGCTGGTGGCCGGCGTCGCCGCGGGCGGCGCGCTCGCCTGGGCCGGCGTGCTGCCGGAGCCGATCTGGGGCATCGCGGGAGGCCTGCTGGCCGGCGCCAGCGTCAACGTCGCCGCCCAGGCGGGCGATCTGCTGGAATCCTGGGTCAAGCGCCGGGCGGGCGTGAAGGACTCCTCGTCCTGGCTGGGCCCCTCCGGCGGCGTGCTCGACGTCGTCGACAGTTTCTTGCTCAGCGTCCCGGCCGCGCTGATCTTCTGGCCGTTGCTGCTGCGCTCCTGAGCCGCGATGCGCGCTTGCCCCTTGCGCCCCAGCCGCTCGTGGTCGATCCTCGCGGCGTGGGCTCCGCTCGCGCCGCCGTCCGGCGCCGGGCCGCGCAAATCGCTCCCGAAGGCATTCCTCCGCACCTCGAACGCCCGATCACCCCGATCTGCATGAGCACCGCTTGGCCGAAGTGACGATTCCCCTGCGCTCGCACGAGGAGGCCATCCTCGTGCTCGGGCCCTACGACCGACACGCGAAGCTCCTGCGACAGGCGCTCGACATCGAGATCTTCACGCGCAACGGGAACCTGCGGCTGAAGGGCGTCGACGAGCACGTCGCGGAAGCTCGACGGCGCGTCGACCACCTGCTGGGCAAGCTGCGCAAGGGGCGCGAACTCGATCCGAAGGAGGCCGAGGCGATCCTCGTGGGACCCGGGGAGGCGCAGGCGCCGGAAGTGGGCCAACCGAGCCTCGGCGCGCGATCGACGCCGCGAGCGAGCCTGGGCGCGACGCGCGGCGTCGGCGAGCGCAGGCCCGGCGATCGGCGCGCGGGGATCGGCGCCGCCGGGGGCGCGTCCGCCGCTGGAGCGCTGCGCCTGAGCAACCTCGGCACCCGGCCGTTCGAGCCGCGCGGGGAGCGCCAGCGCAAGTACCTCGAGCAGATCCAGAAGAAGAGCCTGACCTTCGGCCTGGGCGCGGCGGGCACGGGCAAGACCTACCTCGCGGTCGCGGCCGCGGTGCGCTCGCTGCGCGCGGGCGAGGTGCGGCGTCTGATCATGACGCGACCGGTGGTGGAGGCCGGCGAGCACCTGGGTTTCCTGCCCGGCGACCTGCAGGCCAAGCTCGATCCCTACCTGCGGCCGGTGTACGACGCGCTGCGCGACCTGGTCGACCTCGAGGACATCCAGCGCCTGGAGGAAGCCGGCGTGATCGAGGTCGCGCCGCTGGCGTACATGCGCGGCCGCACGCTCAGCAACGCGTTCGTGATCCTGGACGAAGCCCAGAACACGACGCTGTCGCAGATGAAGATGTTCCTGACCCGCTTGGGGGAGAACTCGAAGATGGTGGTCACCGGCGACCCGTCGCAGACCGACCTCGAGCGCGGGGCGCGCTCCGGCCTCTCGGATGCCGTCTTGCGGCTGCAAGGCTTTGCCGAGGTCGGCGTGACCGAGTTCACCGCCAAGGACGTCTGCCGCCACCCGCTGGTGGAGCAGATCGTGCGCGCCTACGAAAGCCCCGCCCGCGGCCTGTTCGAGGAAGGGCAGGGGCCGTGAAACCGCGCGGAACGCGGCCCCTGGCGCGTCCGGCAGCGATCGCGATCTCCTGGGCCGTCCGCCGTCGGCCGCTCGACGAGCGCAGCGTGCGCCGCATCGCCCGGGCGGCGCTGGCGCACGGCGGCCGCGCGGGGATCGGCCTGTCGATCGTTTTCGTCGGCGACCGCGCGCTGGCGGCCATGCACGGGCGCTGGCTGGGCGACGAGCGGCCCACCGACGTGATCAGCTTCGATCTCGACGGCGCCGGGGACGGTCCGGCGGGCGAGCTGTACATCTCGGTGGAGCGCGCGGCGGCGCTGGCCGCGCAGCGCCAGCTGCGGCTGGAGCGCGAGCTCGCGCTGTACATCGTGCACGGCTGCCTGCACCTGTGCGGCTTCGACGACCGGCGCGCGCAGCAGCGCCGCGCGATGCGCCGCGCCGAGCGCGAGGTGCTCCGCAGCCTGGGCTTCGAGGACGATCCGACTCCCTTCGAGTGATCGTGGCGGCGCAGGAGGCTGCGCGATTGTGCGCAGTTCACTCTTGAACTCCGCGCGGCGATCCGTCACAACCACGGACGTCTGGAGTTCGCACTTGCCGCGGCTCCAGCTTCTCGCGCATGGGTTCCACGTCCAAGATCGCCCCAAAGCTCGCGCGCCGCGACAGCGGCGTTGTCGCCCTGGCGCGCGCTACGCACGGCCAGCGGGTCGAAACGCCCACGGCGCGTTCGTCCGCGCTGCTGGACTCGGTTGCGCAGGAGCCGCGCGTGCAACGCGAGCTGGCGCGTGAACGCAGGCGCGCGCGCGCGCGCCTCGCGCAGCGCGAAGGCGTGCTGCGCCGACTTTGGCGCGCCTGGCGCAAGTGCAAGGACCCGGCGACGCGCAACGAGCTGGCGCTGGCCTACCAGGATCTGGTGCACACCGTGGTGCGCCGTTTCGCGATCCGCCTGCCGCGCTCCGTCGACCGCGGCGACCTGCAGACGGCGGCCAATTTCGGCCTGATGTCGGCGATCGAAGGCTTCGATCCCTCGCGCGGCGTGCGCTTCGAGTCCTACGCCGAGCTGCGCATCCGCGGCGCGCTGCTCGACGAATTGCGCAGCGAGGACTGGCTGCCGCGGCCCTGGCGCGCGCGCCTGGAGCGACACAAGCGCGTGGTCGAAGTGCTGCGCGCGGAAAAAGGCGCGCAGCCGGGCGAGCAGGAGATCGCCGCGGCGCTGGAGCTGGACATCGACGAGTACCGCCAGCTGTTCGCGATGGCGCTGCCGGGTGCACCCAGCGGTGCGCACACGCTGGCGACCGGCGAGTCGAGCGGCGACATGGCGATGCTGGACGTGGTGGTCGACCCGCGACCCAGCGCACCGGAGGAACGGCTCTCGCGCGAGGAGCTGCTGCGCCTGGTGGCTCAGCGGCTCTCCGAGCAGGAATACCGCATCGTCTACCTCAAGTACTGGGAAGAACTCTCGATGCGCGAGATCGGCGAGCTCGAGGGACTCTCCGAGTCGCGCGTGTGCAAGATCCACACCAAGCTGCTGGAGCGCCTGCAGGACCGCTTGCGCGTGCACTCCGGCGGCTGAGCGATCCAGGCTGACCGGGCCCGAGCACTACGGCCCAGGCTTACGGTCCAGGCTGAACGGTCCAGGCTGAACGGTCCAGGCTTGCCGGCCCACAAAGGGCGAGAGCACGAAGCGCGGCTTCGTGCTCTCGCGGTTCCGCGGGCGGCCTGACGCAAGCGTCAGGCACTGCCGGATCGCATTGCCTCGGATGAACCGAGACACTCCCCATTGCGATCCGAGTCGCGGAACGCACCCGACGCGCGACGTATCCCCATAGGCCTCGCGCGGGCGCATCTCCTCCGTTCCGTGCATCGGAGCTCCGTCCCCACGGAGCGCACGAAGCACGATCTCCTCCACCCGAACGCCGAGCGGAGTCCCCACTCGCCCGACGCCCTTCCGTTGCCGCCGCGCACCGCGCTCGCATCCGCGGACAACACGCGCACAGGCCCTTGCGTTGCGCGACGCGTGCATGGCGTCGGCGGCTGGCTGCGGCGGATTCCGGGTCTCGAGTTCATGGGGTGCTGCGGCGTTCCAAGGCACCCGACGCCGCGGAGCATCGCCATCGGCAGGCCGGTGGCGGGTCCGGGGCGGGATGGGTCCCGTCCGCCCCGAGAGGCTGGCGCAGCGGCACGCTCGGCGTGCCGCGCTCGCGCAGGACCGCCCTCCCAGGCTGGCTGGGCGGGCGGGGCAGCCATTGGCGCGTCCGGCGGCATGCCCGTTCGCCCCTCTGGCCCTCGTTGAGGCGCGGAAGAATACGGGGAAACGGAGCGGGGGCAAATTGGCCCCAGCGAAAAGCGGGCCGCGCCTGCCGAGGCATCACCTAAGTATTGCCATGAAGGCAACTTAGGGCTCGTGATACCTGTGCTAAGATCCGCCGATGAGCGCGGAACGCACACGCTTCTCGGCGCACTTCCGCCACCCGACCCGCGTGGGACCGCTGAGCGAGGCCAACCGCGCCGCCGAGGCCGAAAACATCGCTTGCGGGGACTGGGTGCGCTTCCAGCTGTGCCTGGTCGGCTCGCGCGTCGAAAGCGTGCGGATCCAAGTGCGCGGCTGCTCGGCCACGATCGCCTGCGCCTCCCTGGTGGCCGAGGCCGTCGAGGGCCTGGAGCTGGAGGCCGCGCGGGCCCTGCGCGTGCTCGCGCTGGCGCAGGAAGCTGGCGCCCGACCGCGCGACCTCTCGCACGCGCCGGCCCTGGTCGAGCGCGCGCTCGAAGCCGCACTGGCGGGGGCGAGCGCGGGCTGTCAGGCTGAGGTGTAGAGCTCCAACCGCCGTGTTCCGATTCCTCAAGCGCAACGCGCCCGCGCCGGGCCAAGCGGAAGACCAGACCCGCCAGGCGCTGTACAAGATCCTGGAGCTCAACAAGGAGATGGCGCGCAGCGAGCGGCCGGAGCTCCTGCCCGATCGGATCCTGGACGCCGCGATCGAACTGGTCGGGGCCGAGCGCGGTTTCCTGCTGCTGCGCGCACAGGCCGCCCCCTGGAGTCCGGCGCAGCCCGCCGAGCCCGCGCCGGTGGCGGTCGACGATCCCGCCCCGGCCGCCGGTTGGGAGGCCGTCGCGGCGCGCAACATCGACCGCGAGAACGTCAAGAAGGCGCTGCAGAAGATCAGCCGCTCGATCGTCGGCGCGGTGCTCGAGAAGGGGGTGGCCTTCCGCTCCGACGACGCGGTGCGCGACGATTCTTTCGAGCCCAGCGCCTCGATCGCCGAATTGAAGCTGCGCAGCGTGCTGTGCGTGCCGATGCGCTTTGGCGGCGAGGTGCGCGGCGCGCTCTACGTCGACAACCGTTTCGCGCACGGGCAGTTCGACGAGTCCGCGCAGGAGCTGCTCGAGGCCTTCGCCGACCAGGCCGCGCTGGCGCTCGAGCGCGTGCGCCTGATCGAGGACAACCTGCGCGCGAACCAGCGCCTCGAGCAGGCCAACGCGCAGCTCAAGCACGCGCTGCGCTACCAGAGCCAGGCGCTGGACTCGCTCTCGGAAGGCCTGGGCCACGGCGGCTTCGAGCTGACGCGCGAATATCCCTCGATCATCGGCCGCGGCCGTGTGATGCGCGCGATGCTGGCGATCCTCGACCGCGTGGTCGAAGGCGATTTTCCGGTGCTCCTGCTCGGCGAGAGCGGCACGGGCAAGGAACTGGTCGCCGCCGCCCTGCACCAGGGCAGCCCGCGCGCCAAGGGGCCCTTCGTCGCCGTCAACTGCGGCGCGATCGCCGAGGGCCTGCTGGAGAGCGAACTCTTCGGCGTGGTCAAGGGCGCGTTCACCGGCGCGGTCAAGGATCGCGCGGGCCTGATCGAAGCCGCGGGCGGCGGCGTCCTGTTCCTCGACGAGATCGGCGAGATGAGCCTGGGGCTGCAGGCCAAGCTCTTGCGCGTGCTGCAGGAGCGCCGCGTGCGCCGCGTCGGCGGCAACGAAGAGATCGCGATCGACGCGCGCATCGTCTCGGCCACCAACCGCGATCTCGCTCGCGAAGTCGCCTCGGGGCGTTTCCGCGAGGACTTGTACTACCGGCTCAAGGTGGTGCAGATCGAAGTCCCGCCGCTGCGCGAGCGGCGCGAGGATCTGCCGCTGCTGATCGACCACTTCCTCGAGCGCCTGTCGCTGGAAGGCGGCCGCAAGAAACCGATCCTGACGCGCGAATGCGTGGAGCGCCTCTTGGCCCACGACTGGCCGGGCAACGTGCGCGAGCTGTCGAACGAGATCACGCGCATGTTCGCGCTCGGCGGCGACGAACTCGGGCCCGACCTCGTCGCGCACCTCGCGCGCTCGCCGCGCAGCAGCGTGCAAGCCTCGCTGCGCGGCATCGTCGGCCGGCGCATGGAGGACATCGAGGCCGAGGTGATCCGCGCCACGCTGGAAGCGACCGGCGGCAAGCGCGGCGAAGCGGCCAAGCTGCTCGGCATCCCGCGCCGGACGTTCTACAACCGGCTCAAGCAGCTGGGGATCGAGTAGCCGCGCTCAGGGGCCGACAGGCACTTGCAGCGCGTTCGAGAGCGAGGTGTTGTTCGGCGGTGCGAAGCCCTGGTCGCGGCCCCAAGCCTGGACGCGATAGACGATGCCGGGTGTGTTCAAAGCCGGGTCGGGATTGCCGCCGAGTTGTCCGTGCGCAAAGGCATTCATGTCCAGCGTGTAGCTGCCCGAGCAGTCCTGAGCTGGCGACGGACTGCCGCCGGAATTCACGACCGGCGTGCGGCGGATGCCGCTGGGACCGATGCACAGAGTCCCACCCTGGAACGGGATCGCGACGATGCTGCTCGCGACCTTGTAGAAGAACAGGCCGGGCGACTGGTTGAGCACGGGCGTAGCGCGCAGCGTGAAGCTCCAGGCGTTCGATGCGCTGGGCACGCCGGCGGCGGAGATCGAAGGTGTGCAGCCCAGCGAGTTGGTCTTGCCCGTGCAGTAGGAGCTCCACGGCTCGGGAAGCGTGACCAGCCAGCCTTGGTCGAGGCCCGGCGGATTGACGCCGTGCCCGATGATGCGCAGTCCGTCGGCCGAAACGGCATCCGCGAACTTCAGGCTCCATCCAAAGTGCGCCGTGACGCCCGCCAGCGTGAGAGTGTCCCTGATCGAGAATGGGCCCTGACCGTATTTCCAGTACACGGCCTCGTCCCCGTTGGAAGACGAGCGACCGTCGCCGACGATGATCAAGCCCGAGTCGCTCACGCCGTAGGCGGTGCAGTGCCCTGAACCGCCAGGGAAATCCGGGAGCGCGAACATCCCGGTGCTCGGTGTCCAAGCGAAGGCTCTGACCCACGTTGGCGAACCCGAACTGCCGCTGCCTCCGACGATCACGTTGCCGTCGGCGCTGACGTCGAACGCGCCGCTATACTGCGCGCCAGGCAATAGCCCCAAGGAGACCATGCCGGTCTGCGCGGTCCAGCGGAAGGCCTCGATCTGCGTGCCCACCGCACTGTGTCCGACGATGACGCTGCCGTCGGCGTTGGTCGCGAAGGCGACGCTGCTTATCGGCTGGCCGGGGAACCCGCCCAGCCCTTGCATCCCTGAGGTGGAAGTCCACCGAAAGGCCTCTTCTCCAACGCTGTAGTCGCACTCACCGACCACGATGTCGCCATCGAGACTCACTCCCAATGAATCGCTGCGAATCGCTCCTGGGAGCGCTCCGAGTGCCAGGATCCCGGTCGAACTCGTCCAAAGGAAGGCCTCAACCGTCGTCGGTGCTGAAGAATCGCCTAAGCCAACGACGACGCTGCCATCGCGGTTCACGCCGGTCGCTCGGCTGAAGCCGCCCCCGGGCAGGAAACCGAGGCCGACCAGGCCCGCAGTGGTTGTGTAGCGAAAGGCCTCGGTGTTGGGGCTGAGTGTGCCTCCTACCACAGTACTGCCGTCGGAGGAGATGCCTTCGGTTCCAACTCCTCCGCCAATCGGGATGAACTGCATCTGTTGAGCCTCAGCAGGTGCTAGTACGACGACAATAATCCCCGCTGCCGTCAGTCCCACCAGCTTCGCCAGGTGCTTCGCACGGCGGTGTCCGCGAACACCGCCGCGCGGTGATGCCAGGGCGTCACGAGGCGTAGGATGCGTGGTTGCGCTCATGTTGCCTTCGTTTCCGTGTCACTCGTCTCGGATGACCAAACGGAAGGCCGACGACCAGCCGATGTCCACCGAGGTCGTTGTCTGGGAGTAGCGGATCGCGGAGTCGATTTGGATGTGAACGATCTCCGGCCCCTCGTCTGGGTACCCGATGGTTGCCGGCGGCTGGGCGACGTCGTCCTCCAGGGCGCGGATGCGTATGCCGCGTAGCTTCTTCGAGAAGACGTCGTTGCCGTTGAATCGAATCGAGTAGGTTCCGGTCGTGCCAGAGTCCGGTGCAATGGCTTGCCAAATGAACAAACCACCCGCGCAGGTGGTGCCTGTGTCCGCGGGCACTTTCGTCTCGATCACGAAATCCTCCTGTGGCGTCGCATAGTGCGCGTACGACGCAGGCGGCGGATTGCTCGAAGAAGAATCGCAGCCCGCCGGCGGATTCCAGTCCGACTTGTCCTTGATCCGCAGCTTGACTTCCACGTAGTCGTTGGCGCCCAGGCCTTCGTAGAACGACCCGGCCACGCTGTTGCCGTCCATCGCATTGCGATCGACGTAGCCCAGCAGCAGATCGAAGTAGCTGTCCTCGATCACTGTTTCCGCCGCCGCGCACGGGAAGTTCTGCGGGACGTAGTTGGACATGACCGCGCCCTTGATCGTGACCGGACCATCGTTCTTGTAGTAATTAGGATTACAAAGCACCGCCGTCGCGTTCCCACCCACGCTGGCGAACTCCGGCGCGAGTTGGATGCACGGCGTTCCCGGAGCACCGATATCGTTGTCGGGCA